>Ga0210402_10000412_pt1 | contig 47943 bp, 52 predicted proteins | sample IncBWC7MmetaG_FD_161055 | JGI IMG/M metagenome (GOLD analysis project Ga0210402, IMG submission 161055) | Forest soil microbial communities from Barre Woods Harvard Forest LTER site, Petersham, Massachusetts, United States - Inc-BW-C-7-M | ecosystem: Environmental > Terrestrial > Soil >... | reverse complement strand
CCGGCGGCACCTGTATATCCCCGGCCCTGTTGCGCCGGCCATTCAGTTTCAAAGGGGCCGGAAATCGGCCCTGAAGCGCTGGAGAAGGCGATGAAAGAGAAGATCCACCCCGACTACCACAAGATCACGGTGGTCATGACCGACGGCACGTCGTTCGAGACCAAGTCGACCTGGGGCAAGGAAGGCGCCTCACTGCGCCTCGATATCGATCCCAAGACCCATCCGGCCTGGACCGGCGTGCGCCAGAGCATCGACCGCGGCGGCCGCGTGCAGCGCTTCAAGGACCGCTTCGGCATGACCAGCGGCATGGGCGCGGGCACCAAGGCGACCGGCGCCAAGCCGGAAGAGACGCCAGCTAAGGGCGCGGCCAAGAAGAAGTAAGGCCGAGGTTTTCTAAAGCCTCTGTTACACTACCGTTTCCGGTTTTTGGGGAGACGGTGTGGTGAAGTCCCTTCGAGTCGTCTGTGCGCACGATTGTCCCGACATGTGCTCGCTCATCGCCCATGTCGAGGACGGCAAGGTCGTGCGCGTGCAGGGCGACCCCGATCATCCCTACACGGCCGGTTTCGCCTGCGGCAAGGTCAACCGCGACGCCGATCTGGTGAACTCGCCGGAGCGCGTCGGCACGCCGCTCAGGCGCAGCGGGCCCAAGGGCTCCGGCCAGTTCAAGCCCATAAGCTGGGACGAGGCGCTCGACGAGATCACCGACAAGTGGAAGGCGATCATCGGCGAAAGCGGTCCGCTCGCCGTGCTGGGTTACGCCTACTCCGCCCATCAGGGATTGCTGAACCGCGGCCTGGTGCTTGGCCTGTTCCATGCCCTGGGCACGTCCCGCCTGCAGGCCGGCACGGTGTGCGACACCTGCTGCGAGGCGGCCTGGGACATGACGCTCGGCCCGGTGGGCGGCGCCGATCCCGAATCGGTCGTGCATTCCGACCTGATGATCTCCTGGGGCGCCGATCTCGCTGCCACCAACGTGCATTTCTGGGCGCTGGCCGAGGCACAGAGGAAGCAGCGCGGCATGCCGATCGTGGTGATCGACCCGCGCCGCACGCGCAGCGCCAAGGCGGCCGATCTCTATCTGCCGATTCGGATCGGCACCGATGCCGCGCTGGCGCTCGGCCTCATGCACATCCTGGTGCGCGACAAGCTTGCCGATCGCGCCTACCTCGCCCGGCACACGCTGGGCTTCGACAAGGTCGAGCGCGAGATCCTGCCGAAATTCACGCCGGCCCGCACCGCCGAGATCACCGGGCTGGCCGCGGCCGACATCGAGAAGCTCGCGGCGATGTACGGCAAGGCCAAGGCTGCGCTGATCCGCCTCGGCGAGGGCATGACCCGCCTCACCCACGGCGGCCAGGCGCTGCGCACCGTGGCGCTGCTGCCGGGCGTCAGCGGCCACTACGCCGTGAAGGGCGGCGGCGCGTTCCTGCTGACGGCGGCATCGTGCGACCTCAACTATGCCGCCGTGCGCAAGCCCTCGGGCCCGGCGAGCGCGCGCATGGTCAATCATCTGCGACTCGGCGAAGAACTTTTGAACATGAAGGATCCGCCGATCCGCGCGATCTACATCTCGGCCAACAATCCGGCGGTGACCTGTCCGGAGGTTCACAAGGTGCGGAAGGGGCTGTCGCGCGAGGACCTGTTCACCGTCGTGCACGATCCGTTCATGACCGACACCGCGAAATACGCCGACATCGTGCTGCCGGCGGCAAGCTATCTCGAGACCGACGATCTCTACCGTGCCTATGGCGCCTATTGGATGCAGTGGGGCCGGCAGGCGGCCAGGCCGCGGGGCACAGCCCGCTCCAACTTCGACGTGGCCCAGGCGCTCGCCCGGCGCATGGGATTGGCCGACAGGATCTTCACGCTGTCGCCGCAGGACGCCGCGCGCGAGATGTTCAAGGGCGCGACGGGGCCGGCGGCCGCCGCCGATCCGGCCAAGCTGTTCGCCGGCGAACCGATCCACATCGCGCACGACTGGGACGGCCAGCCCTTCAAGACACCGTCGGGCAAGCTCGAATTCTACTCCGAGCAGCTCGCACGCCAGGGCGTCTCGCCGGTGCCCGACTGGAACGAAGATCCCGTCGAGGCCGCCGAAGCCGCCAAATGGCCGCTCCGCCTGCTGACCGCGCCGGGCTACTTCCAGGCCCATACCGCCTTCTCGGGCGTGGGCTTCCTGCGCGGCCGCGAGGGCAAGCCGTTTTGCGTCCTGCATCCCGAAGACGCCGCCAAGCGCGGACTGAAGCAGGGCGACGAGGTCCGCCTGTTCAACGACCGCGGCGAGATCGGCCTGATGCTGCAGGTGAGCGACGAGATCCAGCCCGGCGTCGTGCTGGTGCCCGGCCAGCGTCCGACCAGCGAGGCGGTGTCGGGCACCATCAACATGCTGTGCTCGGACCGCTACACCGACATGGGCGAAGGGGCGACCTATCAGAGCACCTGGCTCGATGTCGGGCCGTGGAAGGCGCAACAGGTTGCCTGACTAACCGTCCTCCCCCGTCTTACGGGGGAGGTGGCCCGTAGGGCCGGAGGGGGAAGCCCCAGTCGCGCGCTCGCCTGATTCCAGATCTGAAATTTTCAAGATTTGCAGTGGGGCTTTCCCCCTCCGCCCCCTTCGGGGGCACCTCCCCCGTAAGACGGGGGAGGCAATGAGTCTCAAACAAACCGGTGCTGCGTGCGCTCGCGCTTGGCGAGCTTGGGCAGCGCCTGCCCCGCGATCAGGGTCTTGAAGTGGTCGTACTGCTGGTGCGCGGCGAACGCCGCCTCGTCCTTGAAGACCTCGTAGAAGAAGAACTTCTGCGGCTCGGTCAGCGACTGGTGGATCTGGAACGCCTTGACGCCCGGCTCGCGCTGGGCCTGCGGCAGGAAGCGCTTCAGGATCTCGACCACGGAATCGACCTCGCCGGGCTTGGCTTCCCAGAACGCCGTGACGACGAGACCATCGTGGATCGCATGAAGATCGGCCATGTTTCTCTCCTTGGTGGATGACGAGAGAAACATAGGAGGCGCGATCGCGCCGTCGCTTCGGCGCCGGTCGAAGCGATCGAGGACCCGGCCTAACGGGAAAAGCTGAGAGGCTTGTCCTCGTCGCCGCGCCCTTGGGCGAAAATTTCCAGCGCATCGGGCCGTTCCCAGACGATCTCGAGAAGATTCTTGTCGGGGTCGTGGAAGTAGATGCTCTTCTGGCTGACATGATCGATCGCACGCTGGATGGCGACGCCGGCCGACTGCAGGGCGAAGTACGCATCCCGGAGGTCGTCCTCGGTTTCCACCGCAAAGGCGATATGCCTGACGCCGAGGCCGTTCCTGCCGGCGAGGTCGGCATCCGACGAAGCGACAGCGTCCGGGTTCGTGCATTGGAACAGGTCGAATGTGTTGCCGAGACCGCCGATGGACAGAAAGAGGCCACCGTGCTGGGGGTCCTGCTCGAGGACCTTGAAGCCCAGGATGCGGGTGTAGAAGTCCTTGGACCGTTCGAGGTCACGCACCGAGATGAGGACGTGGCCCAGGCGCTGCAGTTTGATCATTTTCGATCCCTCGTCCGGATGGTTCGCCGGCCGTCAGCATACACGCCTCCCCTCACGCCGTCAGTCCAACTGGATCAGCGGCTCGGGCCAAGCGAGCGAGCGCGCTGCCCTGAGCGCTGCGGTGTCCATGTAGACCCTTTCCTCGGCGATCCGCCCCTCGCGCAGGCGAAATTTGTCGACGCCGCGCCAATCGACCCGCCGTCCGCCGGCGGTGCGCGTCGCCTGCCATTCGACGATCACGACACAGCCGCGCGCCGTCCAGTCCAGGAGCTGCCAGACGTGGTCGGGCGCGGTCTCGCGCACCAGCTCGGTGAGCCGGCCCAGCTCCTTGCCCGCGACCGGCCGGTCGTAGAGCGGCGAATGCAGCACCCCGTCGGCATGCCACAGCGCCAGAAAGGCGTCTCCGTCGCGGGCCGCCCAGGCGGCGGCGAAGCGCGTGACGAAGTCCTGGATATCCATATCGTTCATCGCTGATCTCCTCGGCTACGCGACAGCCCTAGAGGATCGCGCCCGACCGATCTGGCGGAGTTCGGACCCTACATTTGCTTCATAAAAGCCCTTGTTTGCAGGCACCCAGCGCCAAATATCCTCAAAAGGGATTTCATCCGAGGCCTGCGATTCCATGCGAGTAGATGCCCGCCCGCTTCGTGCCATCCTGACCGTGGCGGCGCTTGCATCGACGCTGGCGACCGCCGCGTGCGTCACGACGGAGCCTTCTCCGCCAGCCGCCGCCGCGGCTCCTGGCCTGCCCGAGCCAGCGCCAAGCGCCTACGTCAGCATGTTGCGTAGCCAGGGTGTAGAGACCACCATTCCTTCTCGTGGCAAATTCATCCTGGTCAACATCCCGTCCTACGAGCTGATCGCCTTGCAGGATGGCGTTCCCGCCCTGCGTAGCCGTGTCGTGGTCGGCAAGCCGGCGGCCCCGACCCCGGAACTCCTGTCCTCGATGTTCGCCATCCAGTTCAACCCTGCCTGGACACCGACGCCGTTGATGATCCGCAACGAAGGGCTGCACTACATGCCGCCGGGCCCGCAGAACCCGCTCGGCCGGATGATGTTCGACCTCGACGACGACGAGTTCATCTACCTGCACGACACGAATGAGAAAGGGCTGTTCAAACGCGAGCAGCGCGCCTTGAGCCACGGCTGCGTCCGGGTCGAGCAGGCGCGCGCGCTGGCGGCCTGGGCGCTCGGTGTCTCGGAACAGGAGATCGATGCGATGGTCGCGCGCGGGACGACCTATTCCGTGCCGCTGCCGGACATCATCCCGGTTGCTCTCGTCTACTACACGCGATTTCCCGACGAGGGCGGCCAGGTCGCCTCCTATCCCGACATCTACACCGACCGGCTGGCACAAAAATGAAGCGCGAATGGCGCCCAACAGGCTGATCCTCGATACCGACGGCGGCGTCGATGACGCTCAGGCGCTGCTGCTGTTGATCGCCGCCGGCCGCGCGCCGGACGCCATCACGACCGTGTTCGGCAATGTGAGCCTGGAGTCGGCCACCCGGAACGTGCTCGCCACGCTTGCCCATGCCGGCGCGGCCGTGCCTGTTCACACGGGCGCTGCCCAGCCGCTCGCCCAGGACTGGATCGACGCCCACCATGTCCATGGCGAGGACGGTCTTGGCGGCGCGCCGCGTCCGGCTTCGACCGCCGACACCACCGGATCGGACGCCGTCGGGTTCCTGGTCTCCACCTTGCTGGCCGCGGCGGCGACAGCCGATCCCGTCGATCTCCTGATGATCGGCCCGTTGACCAACCTGGCGCTGGCGCTGCAGCGCGCGCCCGGCATTACCCGCGGCATCGGGCGACTCACCATCATGGGCGGCACGGTCCATGGTCGCGGCAACGTCACGCCCGCGGCCGAGTTCAACATATTCTCCGACCCTGAGGCGGCGGCCATCGTCTTCGGCGCCGCCATCGACACGACGGTCGTCCCCTGGGAACCTTGCCAGGCGCATGCTCTGGCGGGCGACGAGATCGATCGCGTGTTCGCATCCGTGGTCGCCAGCGATTACAAGGCCTTCGCGCACGCCCTGGTGCAGCACGAGCGGAAAAGGCACGTCCGCAACGGCCAGGGAGATTGCCTCTTCTTCATCGATCCCCTGGCGGCTGCCGTCGTCATCGAGCCCGGCATGGTGACGCGATCGCTGCGGGCTTCCCTTGCCGTCGCCCTGGGACCTGGCATGACCCGCGGCATGACGGTCATCGACCCGTCAGGCCGGCTCGGAACGCCCATGGTCACGCTCGTCGAGGAAGTCCGACCCGAGCGTCTGGCGGCACTGTTCGCGGCGTCGGTGGCCTACGCGCCGCCACCCTTCCCGCGGAGTGGCCGCTGACGCCGCCCTAGAAGTCCTCGGGCAGCAGGTCGTACGAGCCTCTGCGTCCGCGCTCGTACACCTTGGAGGCCGTCGCATAGATCCGCGCGCGATTGCGGTCGAAAGCGGTCAGCAGTCCCGCCTCGTCGGACGGCATGTCGGGCTGGATGCGCTTCAAGGCGCCTTCGCCGACGAAGAAGGGGGCCTCCATCGCACCGTCATATCCGGAGAAACGGACGGCGTGCACCGCCGCATCGTAGAAGCGACTTTCGTTTGGAAACCCCAGCGACATTGGCCGGACACTCCTTCGCCACCCCGTGATGACGCGGTCAAAGCGCGAACGCTGGAAAAACCCGGAAGTTGCCGACGGTGCGCCCGTGGGCCGGCAGTGTCCACTGCCAAAGCCCTCAATCGCGCGTGGCCGGACGATGCCGCGCGAGTCGACTGCCCATGACCGTTGCCGCGAGGGCCGCGACGACGAAGCTCACCGGCACCCAGAAGGCCGCGGCGGCGACGTCCGCGCGGTTGAGGCCGCCGGACAGGCCGGCGGCGTTGGCCGCGAGTCCGGCGAGCGCGGCGCCCAGCGCGAAGCCGGTCTGCTGCACGGTGGCGAGCGAGGACGCGGCCCTGTCCTCCTCGCCCATGCGCGCGCCGGTCATGACCCTCTGGGCGATGAAGGCCCAGCAGGCGCCGATGCCCGCGCCGGTCAAGGCGATCGCCGGAAAGACCGCCGGCGCGGGCTCGAGCGGAATCAGCAAGGCAACACCCAGCAGGCCGGCCGCCATCATCACCGGACCGGCCACCAGCAAGCGGTCGGTGCGCTGCGGCGATGCGCCGGCGACGATGAGCGAAACCACCGTCCAGCCGAACGAGGCCCCCGCCACCATGTAACCGGCGCTCAGCGGATCGAGGCCGTGCAGGACCTGCAGGAATATCGGCACGAAGATCTGCAGCGGGCTGTAGGCGATCGACACCAGCAGGGCCAGCCACAGGCCGATGCCGGTGGCCGACTGCAGGGAGAAGGCATCGCTCGGCAGGAGCGGCGCCGCCGCGCGGCGATCGACCATCAGGGTGAGCGCGAGGGCTGCGATGGCGGCCGCGAAGAGGCCGGCCTTGGCGGCAGGATGGGCAGCGACGGCCGTCAGCGACATCGCGGCGATCGCCAGACAGATCAGCGCGACGCGCAGGCCCGGCACGCGCGGCCGCGCGCCGCTGCTCAAGGACCGCGGCAAGGCACGAAACGCGACCGCCGCCAGGATGCAGGCGAGACCGGCGACGCTGAAGAAGGCGCCGCGCCAGTCGCCGTAGCGCGCGAAGACTCCGCCGGTCAGCGGACCGACCAGGATCGACATGCTCCAGGCGCCCGACAGCAGGGCGAAGGCGCGCGCCCACAGCCGGTCGGGAAAGGTGTTGCGCACCAGCACATAGGCCATCGCGGTCAACAGCCCGCCGCCGAAGCCCTGCACGAAACGGCCGGCGACGATCTGGCCCATCGAGGGCGCCAGCGCACAGGTGAGAGCCCCTGCCCCGAAGATCAGCGCGCCGGCGCAGAACACGTTGCGCGCGCCCACGATGGCCGTGAGGTAGCCGGTGCAGGTGGCCGCCACGATCGACGAAGCGAGGAAAGCACTGCTGGTCCAGCTCATCAGCGTCGCACCGCCGACATCCTCGACGACGCTGGGCAACACCGTGGCCAGCATCAGCACATTCATGGAATGCAGCAGCACGCCGCCCACCAGCACCGCGACCGCCGGCAGCCAGGCGGGCCGGAGCAGCGCGCCCCAACCGGTCTTCGCCGTTTCCTCCAACATTGGGGGTCGAATGATCATGTTCGATGGGCGGGGTCAAACAACGACCTTTCATACCTCCCCCGTCATACGGGGGAGGTGCGCCGTCCTACGGCGCGGAGGGGGAAGGCCACAGTGAGATGCGGGCAGATTCCAGATCTGAAATATCAGCGTCCTCGCTGAGGCTTTCCCCCTCCCTGCCCTCCCCCGTAAGACGGGGGAGGAACATGAATGGGCATCGGGGTCCGAAAACCGCGAGCGGTGATGCCACTCGCGTACTAAGTTCCCGCCATGGAATTGCTCGACCGTAGAACCTACTACCGCGCCTTCGAGACCCGCGACGCCCGCTTCGACGGCCGCGTATTCGTCGGCGTGACGTCGACCGGCATCTACTGCCGGCCGATCTGCCCGGCGCGCACGCCGAAGTTCGAGAACTGCCGCTTCTTCGCCTCCGCCGCCGCCGCCCAGGACGCCGGTTTCCGGCCCTGCCTGCGCTGCCGCCCCGAGATCGCGCCCGACCTCGCCTTCTGGCGCGGCACGGCCAACACGGTGAGCCGCGCGCTGGCGCTGATCACCGAGGGGGCGCTGGACGGCGGCGATGCCGATGTCGAGGTGCTGGCCGAGCGGCTGGGCGTCGGCGGCCGCCAGCTGCGGCGGCTGTTCCAGCACCATCTCGGCGCCTCGCCCATCGCCGTCGCCCAGACGCGGCGCGTGCTGTTCGCCAAGCAGCTGCTGCACGACACGCGCCTGCCGATGACCGAAGTGGCGCTGGCCTCGGGCTTCGGCAGCGTGCGCCGCTTCAACGAGATTTTCCGCGACCTGTTCGGTCGGCCGCCCAGCGCGCTCAGGCGCAAAGGTGGCGCCGACAATTCGGCGCGCGACGGCGTGACGCTGCGCCTGGCCTATCGGCCACCCTACGACTGGCCCGGCATGCTGGCCGCCCTCACCGCGCGCGCGACGCCGGGAACGGAGTGGCTCGAGGACGATGTGTGGCACCGCCGCATCGAACTCGACGGCAAGCCTGGCAGCGTCGCCGTCGCCCATCTGCCGCAGCGCAATTCCGTCCTGGTGACCATTCGAATCCCCACGGTGAAGGCGCTGCCGGCCATCGTGGCGCGGGTGCGCCGCGTGTTCGATCTGGGCGCCGATATCCTCACCATCGACAGTCACCTTGCCCGCGATCCCAAGCTCGCGCCGCTGATCGCCAAGCGTCCCGGCCTGCGCGCGCCCGGCGACTGGGAGCGCGAGACGATGGTCATCGCGACGCAGAACAATGTCCCCCCAGCCTGGCGGCCGTGGCACGCCTATGCCGCCCAACATCTCAGGATGGCCTCCCATGGTTAAGCGAAAGGCAGAACCCCTCGTGCTGCTGGTCGACCGGCTGCAGACGCCGATCGGCGAACTTCTGATCGTCGTCGACCGCGCCGGCAACCTGCGCACCATCGACTGGACCGATCACGAGGCGCGCATGCGCCAGCTGCTCGATCGCTATTACGGCCCAGCAGGAAGCAAGAGGGGCGGCTACACGCTCGAGCCGGCGCGCGACCCGGGCGGCCTGACCCGCGCCATGCGCGCCTACTTCAAAGGCGACCTCGGTATCATCGACAAGCTGCCGGTCGAGACTCCCGGAACGCCGTTTCAAAAGAGCGTGTGGCGCGCGTTGCGCAAGATCGGCAGCGGCAAGACGATCAGCTACGCCGAGCTGGCGCGGCGCATCGGCAAACCCAAGGCGGTGCGCGCCGCGGGCCTCGCCAATGGCCAGAACCCGATCAGCATCGTCGTGCCCTGCCATCGCGTCATCGGCTCAGACGGCACGCTGACGGGCTATGGCGGCGGGCTGCCGCGCAAGAAGTGGCTGTTGGAGCATGAAGGGGCCTTGGCAGGGAGTCCGCCCTGAACGGCTTCCCATTGAACAGCTGGCGAGCAGGCCCAAACGCCTGCAACTACTTTCGCGCGAAATACTTTTGCCCTATGTTCAACCAGGGACCGACAATCGACTGATTGGTCCCAAGAGATGGGGTGCGCCGACCGTTCGGCGCGATTTGGGGGCGAGCTCGCGGTCTGGGACCACGCCAATGGCCTGACGCAAGGCAAGAGTAGATGCGCCCGCCGAGCAATGGCAGGCGCTCGCCGTGATCTCCGTGGTTCTCTTTGCCTTGGCCTTCTTCTGCCCGCTCCTCGGTGCCGGCATCGGCATTGCCTTGCGACGCCGGCTGCCGGCGCATCACCTCAGCCGCGACGCCACCGACGTCATCAAGCTGGCTACCGGGTTGATGGCGACGCTGGTCGCGCTGATCCTGGGTTTGCTGATCTCCGCGGCCAACACCTATCGCTCGACGATCGAGACCGAATACAAGCAAAGCCTGGCCAGCATCGTTCATCTCGACGAGGACCTGCAAGCCTACGGCCCCGACACAAGGAAGATTCGCGAGTATGTACGGCGTGTCGCGGCGCTCACTTTCCAGGAGCGTTGGCCCGACGAGGACTTCAAGCCGACAGGTCCGATCGCGAATGCCGGCATGAGCCGGTACGTCGACGCCCAGCGGCAGATTCTGGCGCTGCAACCTGCCGACGCGGCGCAGCGGTGGTTCCAGTCCCAGGCGTTGCAGATGACCGAACGCCTGTCTGACCTTCGCTGGCTCGTCATGAGCCAGCAAACGGCGACCGCGCCCCTGCTGCCCGTGTTCATCCTGATATTGCTCTCTACCGTCGCGATCTTCGCGAGCTTCGCCCTTTACGTCCAACCCAACCCCACGGTCATCACCATGCTCGCATTGACGGCGCTGGCCATCGCCGGCGCAACCTTCCTGATCGTGGAGTTGAACAGCCCGTTCCACGGCCTGCTGCAGATACCCAGCCAAGGCGCGCACTTGGTCATGCAGATGCTCGGTCAAGGTACGCCATAGGCGGCCGGCCGACGGCGATCAGGTTCGGAGGATCCGACGCGCCCAGGCGCAGGCTTCTGCCATGGCGGCATCGGCGCCACCCACCATGCCGACCCAGAACAGGAAGCCGTGATTCATGCCGGGCCGACGGGTGATCTCGGCCGGCACGCCGGCTGCCCGCAGCCGCTCGCCGTAGCGCTCCGCCTCGTCGCGCAAGGGATCGTACTCGGCGCTCACGACGTAGGCCGCCGGCAAGCCGGCAAGATCGGGCGCGCGCAGCGGCGAGGCGTGGGGGTGGTCCGCCTCGGCGGAGTCGTTGAGATAGTGGCGCCAGAACCACTCCATGGTGTCGCGCGTCAGCCCATAGCCGTCGGCGTTCTCGACATAGGAGGGCGTGCCCGGCGTGTGATAGTCGGTCACGGGATAAAGCAGCATCTGGCCGCTGAGCGCCGGCCCGCCCTCGTCGCGCACGCGCAGCGCGGTGACGGCGGCCATGTTGCCGCCGGCACTGTCGCCGGCCAGCATGATCCGGCTCGCGTCGGCCTCGAGCTCGGCCGCGTGCGCCGCCGCCCAGCGGGTCGCGAGAAGGCAATCGTCCGGGCCGGCGGGAAACTTGTGCTCGGGGGCGAGTCGGTAGTCGACCGACACCACCACGCAGCCGATGCCGGCCGCCAGGTTGCGACACATGCCATCGTGCGTGTCGAGGCTGCACAGCACGAAGCCGCTGCCATGGAAGAACACCATGAGCGGAAACGGCCCCTTGCCGGAAGGCGTATAGATCCGCAGCTCGATTGGTCCGCCCGGACCGTCGATGCGGCGCTGCTCGACTTTCGCCACCTCGGGCGGCGGCGCCATGACGGCGATGCGCGCCTCGTAGAGCCGCCGCGCTTCGGCGACCGGCAGCGTATGCGTCGCCGGCACGCCGGTCCCGCGGTCGAGCAAGGCTTGGATCTGTGGATCGACAGGCATGATCTCTCTCTGCTCGGCGCGCGCGCACCGGCGCGCCGCCAGCGTCAAGCCGCGGCGAGACTGATGCCGAAGGATTGCAGGCTGGGCGCGATCCGCTCGGTCAAAAGCCCGACCTTGCGCAGGTTGCGCACCAGGCCGCCATGCAGGTCGCGGCGGAAGTACTTGCGGAAGGCGGTCTCGTCGCCGCCGGCCGCCCGTTCGCGCCGGTAGCGCTTGATCTCCTCGAGGTCGGCCGTGCCGAATCCCATTTCCTGGTAGACGGCGAGCGGGAAGATGCCGGAGAGCGTGCGGCTGAGCGCCCACACCGCGAAATCCTCCATCTCGCGATGCTCGGCTTCCGTCGCCTCGCCGACGATGGCCGGCAACGACAGCATGGCGAAGCCCATGTGGCGGGCCTCGTCCTGCAGGATGCGCCGGCAGACCTGGCGCAGCACCTCGTCCTTGGAGGACTCCGCCAGCATGCGGAACAGCGAGACGGCGAAGGTCTCGGCGACCAGCTGCAGGCCGATCGTCTTGAGGTGCCACGACGAGGTGCCGAGCAGCGTGTCGAAGATCTCGCGGACATTGCCGCCGACCGGATAGATCTCGCCCTCGAGGCGCAGCTCGAGATAGCGCTGCAGCACCTCGTTGTGGCGCGCCTCGTCGGCCACCTGTGTGGCCTGGAACAGCTTGGCGTCCTGGCCCTGCACGTTCTCGACGAGCTGGCTGCACAGCAGCATGGCGCCATGCTCGCCCTGCACCAAAGTCGAGAGCCGCCAGCGGGTGACGCGGCGGTTGAGCTCGATCCTGTCGGCCTGCGACAGGCCGTCCCAGAATCGCGTGCCATGGATGTCGACGAGATCGTCGGAGATCAGCCCGCCGTCGCCCTCGAGCGGCACCGTCCAATCGATATCCCGGGCCGCGTTCCATTGATCGACCTTGGCCTGCTCGTAGAGCCGGCGCAGGTCCGACTGGTCGCTGGCGTAGTCGTGGCGGAAATTCGCGATGTTGCGTGTCTCGACCTGGTGCCCGTTGTCCACAACGTTCCTCCCGTGTGGTTATTCGAACAAATGTTAGGCTAGTCGCCCGGCGCGTTCAACCGGGGCGGCAACCGGCGAAACGTCTCTCAGGCGTGACCGGCGAAATGCAGGACGATGGCGAAGGCCACCATGCCGACGGCGACGGCGGCGATCGGCAGCAGGGTCTCGATGGCGGCGAGCGAGCCACGTACCGGGCCGGTCGAGGTCTCGACGTCGCGGCTTGTCCAATCGCCGAAGGAGTCCGTCCTTTCGCCGTCGCCCAGGTCGGGGCGCGGATGTCGGCGCCTGGTCAGCCACAGCACCGACATCAGGCCGGCGTACACCACGACGACATAGCTCACCACCACCAGCACCATGTCGGTGATGCCGCCGCCGGCAAACCCCCAGGCCGCCAGCACAAACAGGCCGGCGAGGACAAGCATCCCTTTGAACGTGTGGCTCATGACGTCCCTCCGCGAAAGGCGAGCTGTCGCAAAGGGAACGCCCGGCCTCCCGCGCCGGGATGCCGCGACCGGATGGCGCGCCGGGAGTTACGAAACGATGGCTTTTTGGCGGCCGAGGCGCAGGAACGAAGCCGGGATGCGGCTGTCTTCGGCGGGCTGGTAGACGACGCTGAACAGGGCGCGCGCCCGCGCGAGCGCCTCGCCAAACCCCTTCTGCTCGCTTTCGAAGGCATCGAAGCCGCAACGCAGCATGAAGAGCGCCTGGTCCTGCAGGACATTGCCGGTGGCGCGCAGCTCTCCGGCATAGCCCAGCCGTCCGCGCAGCAAGCGCGCCTGGCTGTAGGCGCGGCCGTCGCTGAACTTGGGGAAGTGCAGCGCGATCAGATCGAGCCGCGAGACATCGGAAGCCAATGCTTCGACCGGATCGGTGTTGGCCAGCGCCACGCCGACCGGCCCGCGACGCGCCAGCAACGCCGCGCGCGCCTCGCGCCACCGGGCAAAGCTCACCAGCACCAGGCCGTCGGCCGGCACCGGCGCGTCGTCGGCGAGCCTCTGCCAGGGATCCTCGACGGGCCCGCTTTCCCTAAACAACGTCATAGACGCGATCCTTGAAGGGTTTTGCGCCGATGCGCCGATAGGTATCGACGAAGCGCTCGCCCTCGCCGCGCGCGTCGAGGTAGGTCGCGACCAGGGCATCGACCGCCTCGACCACCTTGTCGGCGGTCACGGCGGGTCCAAGGATGGTGCCAAGGGCCGTCTTGCCGAAATCGACGTCGCCGCCCAGGCTGATCTGGTAGAGCTCGACCCCGTTCTTGTCGACGCCCAGGATGCCGATGTGGCCCACATGATGATGGCCGCAGGCATTGATGCAGCCCGAGATCTTGATCTTGAGATCGCCGATGTCGTGCTGCAGGCCGAGCCTGGCGAAGTGGGTCGAGATGCGCTGGGCTACCGGGATCGAACGCGCGTTGGCGAGCGCGCAATAGTCGAGGCCCGGGCAGGCGATGATGTCGGTGATCTTGCCGACATTGGCCTCGCCGAAACCCAAACGGCTCAGCGCCAGCCAGACCACCGGCAGATCCTCGACCGCGACATGCGGCAGGACCAGGTTCTGCTCGTGGCTCACCCGGATCTCGCCCTGGCTGTAGGCGTCGGCGATGTCGGCGACGCCTTCCATCTGCACCGAGCTGGCATCGCCCGGCGGCGCGCCGGCCGGCTTCAGCGAGGCGGTGACGATGCGATAACCGGCCAGGCGATGAGGCGACACGTTGGACTTCAGCCACAAGCCGAAATCCGGATCCTCCAGCTTCAGCGCTTCCACCGTGGCAACCACGGCAGGCCGATGCGGCAGCGCCGGCGGCGCGAACTGGCGGGCGATCGACTCGATGGTCTCGGCCGGAAGCTTCAGCGCGCCGTCCCTGATGTCGGCGTATTCGGCCTCGACCTCCTCGCGCATCTTCTCCGCGCCCACTTCGTGCACCAGGATCTTGATGCGGGCCTTGTAGAGATTGTCGCGTCGTCCGTAGCGATTGTAGACGCGCAGCGTCGCCTCGAGATAGGCCAGCAGCTCGTCCTTGGGCAGGAACTCGCGCAGCGTCTTGCCGATCATCGGCGTGCGGCCAAGCCCGCCGCCCACGATCACCTCGAAACCGACCTCGCCCGTCTCGTTGCGCCACAGCCGCAGTCCGATGTCGTGCACGCGCACCGCGGCGCGGTCGTTGGGCGAGCCGGTGATGGCGATCTTGAACTTGCGCGGCAGAAAGCTGAACTCGGGATGGAGCGTCGACCACTGGCGCACGATCTCGCACCAGATGCGCGGATCCTCGATCTCGTCGAGGGCGGCGCCGGCGAAATGATCGGCCGTGACGTTGCGGATGACGTTGCCGGAAGTCTGCATCGCATGCATGTCGACTTCGGCCAGCGCCGCCAGCGCATCGGGCGCATCTTCCAGTTTGATCCAGTTGAGCTGCAGGTTCTGGCGCGTCGTGAAATGGCCGTAGCCGCGGTCGTACTTGCGCGCGATGTCGGCGAGCTTGCGCAGCTGGCGCGAGGACAGCGTGCCGTAGGGAATGGCGATGCGCAGCATGTAGGCATGGAGCTGCAGGTAGAGCCCGTTGGTGAGCCGCAGCGGCTTGAACTGCTCCTCGGTGAGCTCGCCCGCCAGCCGGCGGCGGACCTGGTCGCGGAACTGCTCGACCCGTTCGGCGACCAGCGTGCGGTCGTAGTCGTCGTAGCGGTAGAAATGGGTGTCAGGCATAACGCACCGCATCGGCTGCGATGGCGTCAAAGGTGAGGCCCGAGACGCGGATCTTCTCGCGCAGCGAGAGCGGCTCGAGCACGCCGTGATCGTCCTCGGTGACGGCCACGAGATAGGGGTCGACCACGCTGAAGGCCTCGGCCCGGGCGCGTTCCAGCAGGATCTCGCCGGCGCGCTTGTCGCGGGCGACGGCGGCACGGTCGAGCCGCCGGGTCCACTCGCCGGCATCGTCGAGGAACACCACGACGCCGTCGGTGAGGCGATTGGCGGACGCCACCAAAAGGTCGCCGCTGAGATTCTTGGCCATCAGGAAACCTCCGCCAGAAGCGGTTGCTCGGCCGTGGCGGCCAGCGCCGCGACGTCGCCTATGATGATGAGGCTGGGACCCGCGTCACCGCGGGAGATATGGGGAACGGCGAGCCGCGCCAGGTCGGCGAGCCGGCCGAGCGACACCCGTTCGTCGGGTCGCGTGCCGTTCTCGACGATGGCGACCGGCGTGTCGGGATCCGCGCCGGCGCCCAGGAGACGGTCGCGCACGGAAGCGGCTTCCGTGGCGCCCATGTAGATGGCAAGCGTGTGGCCCTGCGCCGCCAGCGCCGGCCAGTGAGCCTCGCGGCTGGTCCCTTGGTTCTCTGCGGCGCTGTGGCCGCTCACGAAGGTCACGGCCGAGGCGAGACGGCGATGGGTCAGCGGAATGCCGGCCGAGGCCGCGCAGCCCAGCGCCGCGGTGATGCCCGGCACGACGGCGACCGGCAGGCCCGCGTCACGCAAGGCCTCGACCTCCTCGCCGCCCCTGCCGAACACGAACGGATCGCCCGCCTTCAGCCGCACCACGGTCTGGCCGGCGCGCACGCGGCGCACCAGCTCGGCGTTGATGTCGGCCTGCGCCCAGCTTGCCTGCCCTTTGCGCTTGCCGACGGCCAAAAGCTCGGCGTCGCGGCGCGCCCGCGCCAGGATGGCAGCCGGCACGAGATCGTCGTGCAGGATGGCGTCGGCCTCCTGCAGGAGCTGCGCCGCGCGCAAGGTCAGGAGATCGGGATCGCCCGGGCCCGCGCCCACGATATGGGCGATGCCCAGGGGCGTCATGTGGCGGCGGGCGGCATCGAGCTCGCCCAGGGCGGAACGCCGCGCGCCGGCATCGTCGCCCGCGAGGGCCAGGCGCGCCGCGGGTCCCTCGACCAGGCGACGGAAGAAGGCGCGGCGCCGGGCAGGCTCGGCGATCAGGGCGTTGACCTGCGCGCGAAAGGTGGCGGCAAGACGCGCCACCGCGCCCAGGCGCTCGGGCAACGCCGCCTCGATGCGGCCGCGCAGGACGGTGGCCAGGGTGGGCGAGGCGCCGCCGGTCGAGACGGCGACCACGATCTCGTCGCGATCGACGATGGCCGGCAGGATGAAATCGCAGAGCGCCGGCCGGTCGGCCACGTTCACCGGCACGCCGATCGACTTGGCGGCCCGCTGCGCGGCGGCGTCACGGGCGGCGTCACCGGTGGCGATGAAAGCGGCCGTGGCGCCGCGGAAATCCGAGGGCTGGACGACGGGCGAGACGATGCGCCGGACGTCGGCACCGGCGGAGCGCACGAGGTCGGCCCGGCGGTCGGCGGCAGCGCCCTCACCCACCACCGCGATGCGGCGGCCGGCAAGATCGAAGAACAGCGGCAGATGCTTCACGAGACGGCGACCCGCAGCAGCAGGTTCAGGGCCAGCATGGCCGCGGCCTGGGAGAACGACAGCAGCCACAGGACGACGTCTGGTTTGCGAAGGAGTTTGGACATCCGGACACCCGCGTTGGTCGGATTCTTGATCTGGCGTGTCTTCGCATATCCGCCACGACTTGAATTTCCGAAGGTGTTGCGGAAACGAGCATTTCTTGCCGCAGGCCCGGTCAGGAAGGAAATTTTTCGTCCCCTTGACGGCGCCGGGACCCTTCCTAAATGCACGCTGTCGACCGTGCCCATCCCGGGGCGGGCGGCGTCAAACCATCGCTCACTGGAGGATGATCAATGCGTACTTTCGACTATTCGCCGTTCTATCGCGCCACCGTCGGCTTCGACCGGGTCTTCGACCTGCTCGATTCCGCCGCCAGCCACTCGGGCGCCAACGGCTACCCCCCGTACAACATCGAGAAGGCAGGCGATAACGCCTACAAGATCGTGATGGCGGTGGCGGGCTTCGCCGAGGCCGAGCTCAACGTGACCCAGAAGGAGAACGAGCTCCTGGTCACCGGCCAGGCCGCTCCCAACGGCCAGGACGAGAAGCAGTATCTCTATCGCGGCATCGCCGGGCGCAACTTCGAGCGCCGCTTCCAGCTCGCCGACCATGTGAAGGTCGTGGGCGCGAAGCTTGCCAACGGCCTGCTGACGATCGAGCTGCAGCGTGAGATCCCGGAGGAGAAGAAGCCCCGCGCGATCCCCGTCGTGGCCGGCAGCCAGCCGGCGCTGACCCACTAAGGTCCAGCCCGACGATACGGAAAAGGCGCCGCGGTTTCCCGCGGCGCCTTCTTCTTTCGCTCCAGCGCGCCCAACGATCAGGTGCGCTTGAACCCTTCGAGATCTCTTTCCGCCCGGTCGAGCACGCTGGCCATCGCCTCGCCCTTGAAATATCGCACGACCATCTGGGCCTGAACCGACTGGGCCCAGATCTGGGCGGCAATCAGCGGCGGGGCTGGCGAGCACACCACTCCGGCGACCTGGTCGCCGCCTTTGATCGGATAGTGCGAGAGCGTGCCCGTGGGTGGTCCCTCCTCGTCCCAGGTCTTGAAGTCGTTGAACTTCGGGTACGGCGGGATGTCGTAGCCTTGGCTCGCCGCGACCTGCCGCTCGGCGGCCGGGCGCATGGCGAGGTACTCGAGCAGGCTCTTGGCCGCCGGCTTGTTCTTGGAGGAGCTCCAGACGCCATAGAAACGCGGCAGGATCGGATTGAACCGACCCGCCGGCCCCTTCGGGAAACCATGCGTCCAGCACTTCTCGGCGACCTGTGGCGCATCTCGCTTGGCGACGGCCCACGCGCTCGGGGGATTGAAGATCAGCGCCCCCTTGCCGGAGATCAGCCACTTGTTGTTCGACGCATCGTCCCAGGATGGAGCATCCGAGGGAACGAATGCGGCGAGCTTCTTGGCGTACTCCAGGACCTGGCGCACGGCGTCCGTCTTGACCGTGACGTTGCCCTTGGCATCCATGAGCTGCGCGCCATAGGCCAGGAACAAGGCGCCCACCCACTGGTTGGTGTCGGTGGTCGAGCCGAGCGGCAAGCCGAAGGCATAGCCGGCCTTCTGGCACTTTTCCGCGGCCGCGAGGAAGGCGTCCCATGTCCAGCTGGCGTCTGCGGCCGGCTTGCCGGCTGGATAGAGCGCCTGCACATCGACGCCGCCATGCTCCTTCATCAGGTCGAAGCGCGAGCAGCAGCCGAGCAGCAGCGTGCCGCGCGTCATCGGGACGCCCAGCCACTTGCCTTCGAACTTGCCGAGATATTCGACCGCCGGATCGATCGGTCCGTTCTTGGCGACGACGCTCTTGACGACATCGTCGACGGGCTCGAGCGAGGCGTTGAATTGCGCCGATTCCCAGTTGGTGAACTCCATGATGTCGTGTCCGGAGTGGGCCTGCGATTCCGCCGCCAAGGTGAGCAACAGCTTGTTGCCTTGGCTGGTGATGTAGTCGACCTTCACGTCGACCTTTTCCTTGTCTGCCCATTCCTTGATGATTGCGGACTGGACATCGTTGGCGCCCGGGACCCAGTGATCCCAAAGTCCGATTGTCAGGTTTCCGGCTGCATTGGCACTGCGTACGAACGGCGCCGCGACAAGGCCGGCGGCGACGCCTCCGGCCACGACTCCACGACGAGACAGTTTCTCGACTTGCATGACGTTTCCCTCCCTAAAGGAACGCTTGTGCACGCGAAGCAACGACTACTGATGTGACGCTAAGTAGAGGCGCTCCTGCCATTTCTTTGATGGCTGCGGAGTCTCCCAGATGCTGCTGAGCTTAGCCAGAGACCGCCGGCCGCGCCAGACAGTATTGATCCCCTGGGATTCCGCCCGAACCAAGGCGCCTTTTTCGTTGCCGGCGCCGGGCTCGGACAGGACAATGAATACATGACCCTTTCGGCCCAACTCACACATTTCGGCGTGCACACCACCGATCTCGACCGGATGGTCGACTTCTACACGCGCGTCATGGGCTTCGTGGTCAGCGACAGCGGCACCGGCGGTTCCGGCGCGCGCGTCGCCTTCATGACCCAGAACCCGGAATGCCATCACCAGTTCGTGCTGTTCGACGGGCGGCCGAAGGACCTCGCCTACAATCCGGTGAACCAGATCTCCTTCCGCCTCGATTCGCTCGACACGCTGAAGGGCTACCGCCAGGCGCTCATCAAGGAGGGCATCAGCCAGCACCGGATCACCGACCACGGCAACGCCTGGGCTCTCTACTTCAAGGATCCCGAGGGCAATCCCGTCGAGCTCTATGTCGATTCGCCCTTCTACACGCCGCAGCCCTGCGGCGAGCCGCTTGACCTCGACCAGCCGAACGACGAGATCCTGCGGCGCACCGAAGCGATGTGCCGGAGCCGACCTCGCTTCATGAGCCGCGAGGCCTGGATGCAGGGCATCCAGGCCCGGCTGGACGCGAGATAGTTTGCTGGGGGCGCGCCACTCCAGTGGCGCGTCATAATCTTCCGGACCGCGAGCGATGACGCGCGACTGGAGTCGCGCGTCCCCAGCGAAGACGTCACTTCTGAGCGTACTTGCCCGTGAGCTGCGGCGTATGCGGGCCCTCGCCGCCTTTCTCCTTGTGCTGCAGCCGCGTGGTGCGCGCCCAGGTCCGCTTGTGTTCGTCCTTCACGTTGAAGTGCAGGGTGCCGACCTTCTCGACGGTGAGCTCGACCTTGTCGCCGTCCATGAAGGAGTTGAGCCCGCGATGGTTGGTGCCGGTGGCTAAGATGTCGCCGGGCTCCAGCGTATGGATCGAGCTCACCCATTCGATGCAGCGCGGGATCGAGTGCGCCATGTCGTTGGTGTTGAACTTCTGCATCACCTGCCCGCTGTTGGTCAGCGTGATGTTGAGGTTCTGCGGATCGGCGATCTCGTCAGCCGTGACGATGCAGGGTCCGATCGGCGCGAAGGTGTCGCGCGACTTCATCTGGAAGAACACGTTGCCGGGCGGCGGCAGGCCGCGCGCCGAACCGTCGATGAAGCAGGTGTAGCCGAAGATGTGCTTCATGGCGTCGGCCTGCGCGACGCGCGTGGCGCGCTTGCCGATCACCAGGGCGAGCTCCGCCTCGCCTTCGAAGATGCCGGCCGGCACGTCGGGCAGCACCATCGTGTCGCCGTTGCCGATCACCGCCGTCGCCGCCTTGTGGAAGGCGTTGATCTGCGGTTTCTCCTTGAGCGTGCCGTCCTCCATGTAGTTCACCGCCATGCAGACGATGTTGCCGGGCTTGGGCACCGGCGGACGCAGGCGCACACCTTTCAGCGGCACGCCCTTGCCGTCGGCAGCGGCCTTCTCGACCTTGGCCTTGTGGCTGTCCCAGCGCTCGATCAGGCCGATGATCAGGTCGCGATTGTGCAGATGCGGAATGTCTTTCACCGCGTCGGTGATGTCGACGACAGTGTCGCCCTTGACGACGCCGAGGCGATAATCATCGAAATAACAGAGCTTCACTTCTGGTCTCCCCCTTCGAATACCTTCTTGGCGACGTTCGCGGCCGACATGGCGGTGGGCCAGCCGGAATAGAAGGCGAGATGCGTGATCAGCTCGAGCAGCTCCTCCTTCTTGACGCCGTTGTTGAGCGCGCGCTGGAAATGACCGGTCTGCTGCTCCGTGCGATTGAGCGCCACCAAGGTGGCACAGGTGATGAGGCTGCGGTCACGCTTGGAGAGGCCGGGCCGCTCCCAGACGTCGCCGAACAGCACGTTGTCGGTGAGGTCGACCAGCTTGGGCGCGAAGGAGCGTAGCGCGTCCCGTGCGGCCGACGATGAGGCAGGTGGCTTGGACATGAACATTCCTCCTTATTATGAACGGCTCGATCAGGGGCTGGCGTGGCCGATGAAGCGCTCGGGCGGCCGTTCACCCCACTGCGACTGGAAGCCCTCTTCGGCACTCAGCAGGTTGCCGCCGTTGGCGGCGTTCAGCCGGTCGGTGTCGGCCCAACGCTCGTGCACGCGGCCCCACGGGTCGGACCAGTAGTCGTAGACCTGGCTGCCCAGTAGGTGGCGGCCGATGCCCCACATATGTTCGTACTTGCCGAGCCGCTTGATGTGCTCGTGATCCTGGAAGACGGCATCGATGTCCTGCGCCTCGTAGGAAACATGATTCAATCCCGTCTTCTGGTTGTGTATGCAGAACAGGACGTGATGGTCGACATAGTCCTCGCCGCGATCGAGCCGGCTGAAGGCGCCGATGAGGTTTTCCTTGTCGCCGGCATAGACGTCGTCGGAACGAATCATGCCCAGGGTTTCGCGGAACCAGGCCACCGTCTCCTTCACCTTGGGCGTCGACAGGACGCCATGCCCGATGCGCTGCAGCGTCGTCGGCGACTTGGAAAGCCGCATCAGCCGGCCCTTGCGGCGCAGCGGCTCGCCGCCCGTGTTCACGGGATCGCGCTCGACCTTGATCGCCGGTACGGACTGCATGCTGTGGATGACCTCGATCTGGTAGCCGTTGGGCTCGGTCAACCGCACGCGCTTGCCGCCGCCCGGTTCGTTCAGGGTCTCGATGCCGGATGCCCCCGGCAGCTTGGCGAGTCGCTTGAGGTCGTCCTCGCTGGCCGCATGGTAGGCGAAGCCGATGAACCTGGTGCCACCCTTGTGCACGGCGTGTAGATGATGATGACTGTCGGCGCCGCGCATATAGAGCGCGTCGGGCGTGCGTTCGGCCCGCACCATGCCGAAATGGGTTAAAAACTCCTCCATCGCGTCGAGGTCCGGCGCCTCCATGCGCGGGAAGGCGAAATCTGCGGCTTTGATGGCAACCATGGTGTCCTCCGTTGTCAGGATGCTTTGAACTTGTCGGGCAGGCGCTCCTCGTTGCCCAGCGCAACGCGGCGCACGCCGTCGCTGTCGGGGCTGGCCGGGAAGCCGATGGTGGCCCGCGGCGCAGGCGTCTCCACCACCTTGTTGGAGAGGCGGCCGACTCCGGTCACCTCGATGTCGATCGTATCGCCAATCTCGAGCGGGCGCGAGTTGGCCGGCGTGCCGGTCAGCAGGATGTCGCCCGGCAGGAAGGTCATGTGGCGGGCGAGGTCGGCAATCAGGTAACCGCAGTCGAAGATCTGCTCGCTGACGGCGCCCTCCTGTACCATCTTGCCGTTCTTGTAGGAGCGCAGCGTCGAGGTGCGCACGTCGACGCCCGAGACGAGGCCCGGCCCGATCGGGCAGAAGCCGTCCATGCCTTTTACGCGCAACATCGAACCTGCGTCCGTGTCGCGAAAATCGTGGCAGCCGAAATCGTTCGACGGCGCGAAGCCCGCGATGCAATCCCACGCCTCCTCGCGCGAGACGTTCTTGGTCACCTTGCCGAACACGACGGCCATCTCACCCTCGTAGTTCACATACTTGTAGCCCTTTGGCCTGATCAGCTCACCCTTGTGCGCGTTGAGCGCCGTCAGCGGCTTCTGGAAGTAGGTCGGCGACTTGGGCGGCGTGCGCGTATTGTTGAACTCGTAGTAGCGTGAAATGTAGTTCACGTGCACGCAGATGATCTTGCTCGGATCGCAGGGCGGCAGATGCACGACCTCGTCCTCGCCGCAGGTGCGGCCGTCGCCGAACACGATCCTGCCGTCCTTGAACTCGACCCAGTACGTACTGCCGTCCTTCACCACGTGCCGCACTTCCCTGCGCGGCCCTTCCAGAGCACTCATCTACCCACCCCCTCCCAACCATGATCATTTCTTCGCCTGCTGTATCGCCCGCCACACATTCTGGGATGTCGCGGGCATCTCCACGTCGCTGACGCCAAGCGGCGCCAGCGCGTCCATGATGGCATTCATGACCACCGGCATGGCGCCCACCGTGCCCGCCTCGCCGGCGCCCTTGGCGCCCAGCGGGTTGTATTTGGTCGGTACCGGATTGCTCTTCACCTCCATGTTCGGGATCATCATGGCGTGCGGCATGGCGTAATCGAGGAAGCTCGCGGTCAGAAGCTGGCCGCTCTCGCGATCCCACACCACCTGCTCGCACAGGATCTGGCCGATGCCCTGCGCCACGCCGCCATGGATCTGGCCCTTCAGCCCGGTCGGATTCATCACCGTGCCGACATCGTCGACCACGGCATAACGGTCGACCGTGACGTCGCCGGTTTCGGGATCGATCTCGAGTTCGCAGATGTGGCAGCCGTTGGGATAGGTGTCCTTCTGGCCGAGGTAGGTGGCATTCTCGTACAGGCCGCCTTCGAAGCCGCCATTCTTGGGCCAGCGCGTCGGACTGAAGGCCGCCATAGCCACCTGCTTCAGCGACACCGACTTGTCGGTGCCGGCGACCTTGAAGGTGCCGTCGGCGAACTCGATGTCCTGTTCGCCCGCCTCGAGCATGTGCCCGGCGAGCTTCTTGCCCTTCTCGATCACCTTGCCGGCGGCCATGAACAGCGCCGAGCCGCCCAGCACCGTCGAGCGCGAGCCGTTGGTGCCCATGCCGAAGGCCACGCGGTCGGTGTCGCCGTCGATGTACTGCACGTCGTTGGGATCGATGCCCAGCCGCTCGTTCAGGATCTGCTTGAACATGGTCTCGTGGCCCTGGCCCTGGTTCTTGGTGCCCATCAGCAAGGCCGCGGTGCCGCTGGGATTGAAGCGGATCTCGGCATATTCCGGCTGCGCGGTACCGGCCGCCTGTTCGATGGCGTTGATGATGCCGAGGCCGCGCAGGCGGCCGCGCTTCTTCGACTCCTCCTTGCGTGCCTCGAACCCCGCGACGTCGGCCAGCTTCAGCGCCATGTCGAGGTTCTTCTCGAACTCGCCGCAGTCGTAGAAAGGCCCGACCGGGCTCTGATACGGCAGCGCCGACTCCGGCAGCATGTTCTTGCGGCGCAGCTCGATCCGGTCGACGCCCAGTTCGCGCGCCGCATCGTCGACCAGCCGCTCGATCATGTAGATCGCCTCCGGCCGTCCGGCGCCGCGATAGGGCGCCGTCGGATTGGTGTTGGAGAGCACGCCCACGACATTGATGTAGGCCTTGGGGATCAGGTAGACGCCGAGCACCGTGCCGATCATGCCGAAGGGCGACAGCAGGTTGCGGTCCGAGCCTACATAGGCGCCGATATTGGCGATCATGTTGAGCCGCAGCGCCAGGAACTTGTTGTCCTTGTCGAGCGCCAGCTCGATCTCGCCGATATTGTCGCGGCCGTGCTCGTCGGCCATCACGGCCTCGCTGCGCTCGCACGTCCACTTCACGGGCCGCAAGAGCTTGCGCGCCGCCCACAAAGTCAGGCGATGCTCGATATACTGCCAGCCCTTGGTGCCGAAGCCGCCGCCGACATCGCCCGCGATCACCCGCATCTTGCTCTCGGGCACCTTGAAGACGTTCTGCGCCAGCATGTTGCGCACGCGATGGGGATACTGCACGTCGGCATAGAGGGTCATGCGATCCTCGCCCGGATCGTAGGTGCCGAGCGTGCCGCGCGGCTCCATGTACTGGGCATGCACACGGGTGATCACGTAGCGCCGCTTGATAACCCTGGCGGCGGCTTTGATTGCTTCGTCGGTGGCGGCCTTGTTGCCGCGCTCGACGAAGTTGGAGATGTTGTCCGGGCAGTCGTCCCACACCGCGGGCGCGCCGGGCTTCACCGTGTCGGCGGTCGAGGTCACCGAGGGCAGCGGCTCGTAGTCGATATCGACCAGCTCGGCCGCGTCCTTGGCCTCGGCCAGCGTATCGGCGATCACCATCGCCACCGGGTCGCCGACATAGCGCACCCGGTCGGTGATCAGCGGCGGCCGCTGCGGCGCGTACATCGGCTTACCGTCGGGACGCTTGCGCGGCATGTTGGCCTTGGGCATGCCGAGTCCGTCGGCCACCACGTCGTGGCCGGTGTAGACAGCAAGCACGCCCGGCGCCTTCTTCGCCTCCTCGACGTCTATGGAACGGATATTCGCATGGGCGTGCGGCGAGCGCACGAACACCGCATAGGCCTGGCCGTGCAGGTTGACGTCGTTGATGTAGCGCCCCTGTCCGCGCAACAGGCGCGGATCCTCGAAGCGCGCGACAGGCTGACCGATACCATACTTGCTCATAACTCTCTCACTCCCGGCGATGCCTTCACTCTACGATTGGTTTGTGACGTGGGCGAGTGGTGTTCACGCCTTGCGTCGTTTGGCGATACGCACTGCATCCATTGTGAGGCCCGGGACTTCCGAAGCCGCCTGTTCCACCGTCGTGCGGATGTGCTTCTCGATCAGCCCGCAGGCCAGGTCGACGTCGCGCGCCAGCACGGCATCGCGCAGTTCCAGGTGCTCGTTCCGCCGGCGCGAGCGGGCGTGGATCATCGTCAGCCAGTGGTAGCGCCGTGCCTGGTCGAACAGCTCGCTGCGGAAATGCATGGACCACGGCGAGGTGCAGGTCGCCACCAGTGAATCGTGGAAGCGCTTGTGCCGCTTGCCCCATTCGCGCTTGACGCCGACCGGGTCGTCCTGCCGCGGCGCGCCGAGCTTGTTGAGCAGAAAATACGAACTCACGATCTCGGCCTCCCAGGCGTCGGTGCCGTGGCGGATCGCGTCGGCCAAGGTCGTGGTCTCGAGCCAGACGCGCAGCTCGCTGAGATCGAGGAAGTCGGCGAGCGAGATCGGCGCCACCGTGAAGCCGCGCCCGGCCTCGGTGCGCGCCAGCCCTTCCGAGACGAGGTGCGACAGCGCCTCGCGCAAGGTTCCGACCGATGTGCCGTAGCGCTGGCGCAGCTCGCCGAAGCGCAGCCGCTGGTCGGGCTTCAGCACGCAGCACAGGATATCCTCGCGCATGCGGCGCAGCACGTCGAAGGTCGCCGCGTCCTCGGCGAGCACGTCCTGCGGCGCCGTCGTGGCGGCGGCACGGTCGGTGATGTCGACAGGCATCTTCAGGATCTTGGCCATGGTTTTGGTCCTCAAACGCCGAGATAGGCTTCGCGAATATGCGGTTGCTTCAGGAGTTCGTCGGGCAGCCCGGCGCTCACGATCCTCCCCTGCTCCAGTACGTAGGCACGGTCGGCGATGCCGAGCGCCTTCAGAACGTTCTGCTCGACCAGCAGCACGGCCGCGCCCTCCTCGCGCACCCGCGCGATGATCTCGAACATGTCGTCTACGACGGTGGGCGCCAACCCGAGCGACGGCTCGTCGAACAGCACGATGCGCGGTCGCGCCATCAATGCGCGGCCGATCGCCACCATCTGCTGCTGGCCGCCCGACAGTTCGCCGGCGAGCTGGCCGCGCTTGTCGCGCAGGATGGGAAACAGGCCGTAAACCCGTTCCAGGGATTGATCGCGCCCGGCCCTTGCCGCCGGCAGATAGCAGCCGAGTTCGAGGTTTTCCTCGACCGACATTTTGACGAACAGTCGCCGACCCTCAGGCACCAGGGCGATGCCGTGGCTGCAATAGTCGTGGGCGCGGACGCAGGTCATGTCGACACCGTCGAAGCGCAGCTCGCCCTGCCGGCAGCGCAGCAGGCCCGCGATGGCGTTGATCAAGGTCGTCTTTCCGGCGCCGTTGGGGCCGATCACCGACACGATCTCGGCGGCTCCGACGTCGAGCGAAACGTCCCACACGGCGGGCGCGTCGCCGTAACCGATATGCAGGTTGCGCGCTTCAAGCAGCATAGGCCTTGCCCAGATAGATGCTGACGACCCGCGGATCGCGCATCACGTCGCGCGGTGCGCCCAAAGCGAAGAGCTTGCCTTCGTTCAACACGGCGATGCGGTCGGAAAGCTCGACCACGGCCCGCATCAGATGCTCGACGAAGACGATGGTGGCGCCCTGACCACGGATGGCGCGCACCAGACGGATGGCGTTGTCGATCTCCGCCGGATTCAGGCCCGACAGGACCTCGTCGAGCAACAGCAGCTTGGGCTTCGCCGCAAGTGCCCGCGCCAGCTCGAGAAACTTGCGTTCATGCAGGTTGAGCTCGGCGGGCAGCGCCTCTTCCTTGCTGCCGAGTCCGGTAAAGCCGATCCAGTGCCGCGCCTCGTCGCGAATTTCCCGCTGGGCGCGCACCGGGCCGCCGAACGTCGCGGCCAAGGCGACGTTGTCGAGCACACTCATGTTCGCGAACGGCCGCGGGATCTGGTAGGTGCGGGCCACGCCGCGGCGGGCAATTTCGTGGGCCGCGAGGCTGCCGATCGAGACGCCGTCGACCGCGACCGTGCCGCTGCTGAGCGGATAGTGCCCGGAAATGACGTTGATCAGCGTGGTCTTGCCCGAGCCGTTGGGCCCGACCAGGCCGAAGATCTCGCCCTCGCGCACGTCGAGATCGACGCCCGCCAGGGCCTGCAGGCCGCCGAAGCGCTTGGTGACGGCGCGCACTTCCAGGATATGTCGCTCGCCGATCGGCCGCACCGTCGCCGGCACGACGGGCACCACCTCGGCCTGTGCCTTGGCGGGCTGGGGCCGACGCTTCTTGGCCCAATGCTGGATCGCGGGAATGACCCCATCGGGAAGCCACAGGATGGCGACGATCAGGATCAGGCCGACGATGGCGCGGCCGATCATCGCCTCGCCGCCGCTGATGAAGGCATAGAGCAAGGTGGTGATGGCGGTGGCTCCGACAGCCGGGCCAAGCCAATGGCGCGAGCCGCCCAGCACGCTCATCAGAACGACGTAGAGCGGCACCGTGAGCTCGAACGTGCCGGCGACCGTGAGGAAGCCGACATACATGGCATGAATGCCGCCCACGGCGCCGGCGATGCCGGCGGAGAGCGCAAAGGCCAGGAGCTTGTAGCGGAAGGTCGGCACGCCCTTGGCCTCGGCGACGTCCTCGTCGTCGTGGATGGCGAACAGGCCCATGCCCAACCGCGAATGGGCAACCCACCACGCCGTTACGAGCGTCAGCACGCAGATCGCGAATCCCAAGATGTAGATGGTGCCCGTCGGAGTCGGCATGAGATGCGGCAGCGGCACGGCGCTCATGAACACGCCGCCGCCGCCATCGATCGGCGTGTTGAGGATGATGGTGCCGATCACGAAGGTGACCGCAAGCGTCAGCAGCGCGAACAGCTCCCCGCGCAGGCGGCGCAGACGGAAGACGACGGCGCCGACGCCGACGCCGAGCAGCGCCGAGAGCGCCGCCGCGGCCGGTATGGTGAGCAGGAACGGCACGCCGGCTTTGGTCGTCAACGTGGCCGTCGTGTACATGCCGACGCCGAAGAATGCGGCATGACCCAGGCTGAAATAGCCGGCGAAGCCGCTCAGCAGCGCCCAGCTCGTCGACAGCGAGACCCAGAAGAACACGAGGTAGACGAAGGAATCGTAGAAGGCCGGCAGGCCTGCCGTCGGCAGCAGCGCCAGGGCCACGATGGCGAGCCCGGCCACGACTTTGGGCAGGTCGCGCGCGGCGTTCATAGCCACTCCGGATCCCACAGCAGGATCGCGATCAGCATCGAGAACGACACCACCGGCGCCCAGGCCGGACTCAGGACCGCCATGGCGATGGATTCGCTGGCGCCAACCAGCATGCCGGCCGCCAGCGCACCCAGCGGATTGCCCAGCCGGCCGATGATGACGACGGCGAACACCACGCCGAGCCAGGTCCAGATCTGCGCCGGCGCCAGGGTGGCAATCAGCGCGATGAAGGTGCCGGCGATGCCGGCATAGGCCGCCCCCATGCCGGAGATCAGGTAGGCGAGCTTGCGGTAGTCGACGCCATAGGCCGCGGCGATGTCGGCGTCTTCGGCGCTCGCGCGCAACGCCTTGCCGACATAGGTCTTGCGCAGCCACTGCCAGGTGCCCCAGGCCAGCACGCCGGCCACCAGGCAGAGGGTGAGCTCGAGCACCGGGATGTAGAACGGCCCGGCCTTGATCGACAGCGTCGAGTAGGGCGTCTCGAAGCGGCGGTAGTCGGCTGTCCAGTAGAGCTGGATCGCCACTTCGAGGATGACGGCGAAGCTGAAGGTGATCAGGAGCGAGGCGAGCTCGTTGACCTTGAACCTGTCGAACAGCCAGTGCTGCGCCAGGCCGATCAGGAACATCGCCGGCACGACCATCGCCGCCGACCACCACGGCGCCACGTGATAGGTCGTGCCGAGCTCGTAGGTAAGATAGGCGGCGAGGAAAGCGAGCGCGAAGTGGCTGAGATTGACCAGCCGCAACAGGCCCCAGCTCAGGCTGAGGCCGAGCGCCAGCAGACCGTACATGCCCCCGGCCAGGACACCGGAGATCAACGCCTGGCCGAGCAGCGTGGCGCTTGGCATGAAGCCAACATCTTTCCTCCCCCGTTAAACGGGGGAGGATACAGGAGGGGGAAAGCCCCAAACGAGATGTCCGAAGATGTCATGATCTGAAACTGGCGAGCTTCCCCACTGCGGCTTTCCCCCTCCCGGCCCTCCCCCGTATGACGGGGGAGGAGAGCAGGCTCATGACGCGATCAGCTTGACCCCGGGCGCGGCGAACTCCGTCGGCTAGACCACCTTCCACTCCTTGTTCTGCACCTGCTTGACGAGCTGGGCTGCGTCGCCGTGGTTGAACGGCCCGTCGAAGCGCAGGCTGCCGTAGACGGTGGTCACCCGGTTCTTCTTGAGCCAGGCCGCGATCTTCTCGTCGTCGAGGCTGCCCGCAGCGTTCACGGCGATCTCCAGGATCTGCCATTCCGAGATCATGCCGCAGGCCTGGGCATCGATGGTGCTGTAGGGCAGGTTGGCCTTGGTCGCCTTTTCCTTGAACTCCGAGGCGAGCTTCTTCATGCCCGGCCGGCTCATGAAAGGCTCGTCGGGCTCGAGGAACGTCGAGCACAGGACCTTGTCGCCGTCGGGCGAGAGCGCGAGCGGACCCGGCGCCGGGTAGAGGTGAAAGCTGTTCTTGGGCGTGTAGTCGAGCTTGCGCAGCGACTCCAGGACCTGGTTGCTCTCCAGACCCAGCGAGCCCACCCAGAGGAAATCGGGATTGGTCTCCTTCACCCTGGCGGCGATGGCGCCGAAATCGCGGTTGCCCGATTCGTATTCGAGATAGAGCAGCACCTTGACGCCGCGCTTCTCGGCCTGGTCGCGCATGCCTTGCGCCATGAACTGGGCCGACGGGAATTTCGAGGTCAGCACGACGATGGTCTTGGGCGGCGTCGGCATGGCCGCCATCATGTCCAGGATGACGTTGGGATAGGTCTTGTCCGGCTCCGGGCCGAACGGCGTCGCCGGGAAGGCGCGGTCGTAGGTCTGCAGCTTGGGGATGCCCATGCTGCTCTGGATGATCACCTTGCCGTAGCGCTGCGCCACGCCCATCGCCGCCAGGATCGGCGCGGTGGCGTAAGGCCCCTGGATGAGGTCGACCTTGTCGACGGTTATGAGCTTCTCGTAGAGGCTGCGCGCGACGTCGGGCTTGGACTGGTCGTCGAGCAGCACATACTCCACGGGCCGGCCGAGGAAGCCGTTCCGGCCGTTGATCTCCTCGACCATGATCTCCGAGGCGATCTTGTGGATCACCGCGGTCTGGGCGAGGAAGCCCGTCAACGACAGCGTACCACCGACCTTCACCGGCGTGCCCGAGGGCGCCGCGCGCACAATCGCGGGCGCTCCCAGCACCGCCGTTGCTCCGACCATGCCCGCCAAGACGCGGCGACGAGGCCACGCGCTCGTGCGATCCATCATGTTTCCTCCAGACCGGCGCGTTTGTTTGTGGATGAGCGCCGTTATCCCGATGGTGGGATAACGCTGGCGGCCTGTAAACGATTTTTCGAAAGTTGCGAAACTTTCGAAGATCGCCGTTACCGCACGGTGACTCCCAGGAAACGCTCGAGCGGACCTCGATCGGCCAGCAGCGCCGCGCTGGCGCCCTGATGAACGATGCGACCACGCTCGAGGATCAATGCGCGGTCGGTGATGGGCAGGATCTTCTGCGCATGCTGCTCGACGATAATGGCGGCGAGTCCCTCCTCGCGGAACAGCTGCGCCAGCGCGGCCAGCAGTTCGTGCACGATGATCGGCGCCAGCCCCTCGGTCGGCTCGTCGAGCAGCAAGAGCCGCGGATTTGTCGCAAGCGCGCGGCCAATCGCCAGCATCTGCTGCTCGCCGCCGGACAGCGATCCGCCAGGCTGCTGCCGCCGTTCCTCGAGGCGCGGGAAGAGGCCGAACACGCGCTCCAGGGTCCACGGCCCGGGCCGCGCCACGGCGGTGATGTTCTCCTGCACCGAGAGGGAGCGGAAGATGTTGCGCTCCTGCGGCACCCAGCCGATGCCGAGCGCGGCCCGCGTCTCGGGCGCGAACGTGCCGACGTCGCGGCCGCCCAGCGCGATCGAGCCGGCGAAGCGGCGCGTCACTCCGACCAGGCTGTCGATCAGCGTGGTCTTGCCGACGCCGTTGCGGCCCAGCACGGCCAACGCCTCGCCCTCGCCCAGGCGAAACGCCACGTCCGACAGCACGACGGCGCGGCCATAACCGGCGGAGAGACCTTCGACGGCGAGCAGTTCAGCCATCGATTCTCTCGCCGAGATAGACGGCGCGCACGCGGCTGTCGGCCGCGATCGCCTCGGGCTCGCCCTCGACCAGCAGGCCGCCGTCGACCAGCACCGAGATGCGCCGCGCGAAACTGAACACCAGGTCCATGTCGTGCTCGATCAGCAGCACCGAGACGTCGGCCGGCAGGGCGGCGATGGCATCCAGAATGTCGCGCCGCTCGGCCTCGGGTACGCCGGCCGCCGGTTCGTCGAGCAGCAGCACCTGTGGCGCGCAGGCGAAGGCGGCGGCGATCTCGAGCAGTCGCTGCTTGCCATAGGGCAAGGTGTCGGTGCGCCGGTCGAGGACGTCCAAGAGACCGAATCGTTCGGCCACCTGCTCGACCTCGGCGCTCACCGCATCGACCGCGCCCACCCGGCGGCGCCAGTCGCGGCCGAGACCCAGCCGCTCGTCGACGGCGAGCGCGATCGTCTCAAGCGGCGTCAGGTCGCCGAACAGCTGGTTGATCTGGAAGGTCCGCACCAGGCCGCGGCGCACCCGCGCCTCGGGGCGCAGCCGCGTGATATCCTCGCCCGCCAGCACGACTCGTCCGGTGGAGGGCGTCAGCACGCCGGTCAGCAGGTTGACGAAGGTCGTCTTGCCGGCGCCATTCGGGCCGATCAGCGCCTGACGCGCGCCGCGCTCGAGGCGGAAGGTGACGTCGTTGGTGGCCACGATGCCGCCGAAGCGCTTGGCGAGGCCGTGGGTTTCAAGCGCGGCGTTCATCGTCGCGCCACACGCGCCAGCAGCCCGCGCATGCCTCCGCTGAGGCGCTCGCGGCCAACCAGCGCCAGCACGACCAGGAACAGGCCCATCCAGAACATCCAGAATTGCGGCGCGTTGGACGCCAGCGTGTCCTGCAGGATCTTGAACACGATGGCGCCGGCAAGGCCGCCATAAAGCCAGCCCGCGCCGCCGATGATGAGGGCCAGCAGCACATCGGCCGAGCGCTGGAACTCCAGCACTTCGAGCGAGACGTAGGCCGTCGTCTGGGCAAGCAGGGCGCCGGCGGCGCCGGCATAGGCCGCCGCGAGCGTATAGACCGCGACCAGGCGACGGTTGACCGGCACGCCGAGTGCCGAGGCGCGCAAGCTGTTGCGCCGGATCGCCATCAACGACAGGCCGAACGGCGAATTGACGATGCAGCGCGCCAGCAGGAACAGGACGAACAGCGTCGCCAGGCTGTAGGCATAGGCGGTGCGCCCGTAGAGGTCGAAGTCGAAGCGGCCGAGCAGCGGGCCCACGACCATGCCCTGCAGCCCATCGGCGCCGCCGGTCCACTGTGGCAGCGCGTTGGCGACTTCGTGGAGCACCAGCGCGACGCCCAGCGTCACCATGAGACGCGTGAGGTCGCTGCCGCGCAGCACGAGGAAACTGGTGAGCAGCCCCAGCAGCGCGCCGGCGGCGATGCCGACGACGAGGCCGGCCAGCGGATCGGGAGTCACGAGCTTGCAGAAAAGGCCGGCGGCATAGGCGCCTGCCCCGAAGAAGGCGGCGTGACCCAGCGAGATGATGCCGGCATAGCCCAGGATCAGATCGAGGGAGAGCGCGAACAAAGCCAGGATCGCCACTTCGTTCAACAGCAGATGCTTGCCCGGCGGCAGGAGCAGTGCGGCGAACGCCAGCACCCAGAAGACGATCTCCGGTGCGCGCCAACGCGCGCGCCGCGCCAGGCCTTGCGCCGCGATCGTCTGACCCCTCGTCATCGAGCCCCTCATCATCGGGCCCGGGCGAACAGGCCATTGGGCCTCAGCGCCAGCACGACGATCAGCACGACATAGATGACGAAGCCGCCCAGCGCCGAGGAGAGATAATACTTGCCGGCCACGTCGGCGATGCCCAGCAGCAGGGAGGCGACGAACGGACCCATGACGCCCGACGTGCCGCCGACCGTGACCACGATCAGGAAGTAGATCATGAACTTGAGCGGAAAATAAGGATCCAGTCCCAAAAGCTCGACGCCGAGCGCCCCGCCCAGCCCGGCCAGGCCGGAGCCCACGGCGAAGGTCGCGGCGAAAACCGTGGCCACCGGGATGCCGAGCCCGCGCGCCACGCGCGCGTCGTCGACGGCGGCGCGCAGGCGGCTGCCGAAGCGCGTGCGCATCAGGCCGGCCTGCAGCCCGATCGCCAGCGCACCGCACAGCACGATCAGGAAGGAACGGTAGATGCCGACATTGACGCCGAGGATCTCCCGTCGTCCCTGCAGCCAGTCGGGCAGCATGATGTTGCGCTGGCTCGAGCCCAGCAGGTAGTCGGTGAGCGCCACCGCCATGAACACCAGGCCGATCGAGAACAGCACCTGATCGAGCGGACTGCGGCCGTACATGTGACGGTAGAGCGTGCGCTCCAGCACGAGGCCGATCGCCGCCGCGACGATGAAGGCCGCCGGCAGGCAGGCCAGGAACGGCCAGCCCGCGCGGTCCATGAGCAGCACCGTCGCGTAGCCGCCCGCCATGGCGAAGGCACCATGCGCGAGGTTGACGAAATTCATCAAGCCCAAGGTCACGGCAAGCCCGCAGGCCAGCACAAAGAGCAGCATGCCGTAAGCCACGCCGTCGAACAGGATCGTGGCCATCAGGCCTCCTCCCCCGTCAGACGGGGGAGGATACAGGAGGGGGAGAGCCCCACAGGCGATATCCCAACATCATGATCTGAAACCGGCCGACATCCCGATTGAGGCTTTCCCCCTCCCTACCCTCCCCCGTGTGACGGGGGAGGATGAAGACCGGCATACCTATTTCTTAGCCGCCTTCACCGGGTCCTTGACGTTGGGAATCGTCGCGAACTCGACGTTGTAGAGTTCGCCGTTCACCTTATCGACCTTGCGGATGTAGATGTTCTGGATGATGTCGCGCGTGTCGGGATCGATCGAGATCGGGCCGCGCGGGCTTTCCCACGCCATGCCCTTCATGGCGGCGATAAGCTTTTCGCCGTCGGTCGAGCCGTTGGTCTTCTTCAGCGCCTCGTAGATCAGGTGCATGCCGTCATAGCCGCCGACCGACATGAAGTTCGGCCTGAGCCCGCCGTTGGCCTTCTTGAAAGCCTCGACGTAGGCCTTGTTGAGCGCGCTGTCGTGGCTGGCCGAGTAGTTGTGCGCGTTGATCACGCCCATCACCACGTCACCCATGCCGTTCAGCTGGTCGTCGTCGGTGACGTCGCCGGTGGCGATCAGCTTCATGCCCGACTTGTCGAGCCCGCGCTCGACGAACTGCTTGACGAACTGCGCGCCCGCGCCCGACGGCACGAAGACGAACAGCGCATCGGCCTTGGCATCGGCTGCCTTCTGCAGGACCGGCGCGAAGTCGGGACTGCGCAGCGGCACGCGGAGATTCTCCACGATCGTGCCGCCGTCGGCCTTGAACTTGTCGCTGAACGACTTCTCGGCGTCGATGCCGGGGCCATAGTCGCTGACCATGGTCACGACCTTCTTGATGCCGTTCTTGATCGCCCATTCCGCCATCGGCACGGAAGACTGCGCCAGGGTGAAGCTGGTGCGCACGATGAAGGGCGAGGCTTCGGTGATCGACGAGGTGCCGGCGGCCATCACGACTTCCGGCACCTTGGCCTGCGTGGCGATCGGCGCCGTCGCCATCGCCGAGGGCGTGATGCCGAAGCCGGCGAGGATGGCGACCTTGTCGTTGACCACCAGCTCCTGCGCCAGCCGCTTGGTCACGTCGGGCACGCTGGTGTCGTCCTTGAGGATGACCTCGACCTTCTTGCCGGCGACCGTCGAGCCGTGCTGCGCCTGGTAGAGCTTCACTGCCGCGTCGATCTGTTTGCCGGTCGAGGCCTGCTGGCCGGTCATCGGCAGGATCAGGCCGATCTTGGCGGTGTCCTGCGCCGCGGCGGCCGAGGAGAACAGCGCGAGCGCGGCAATCGCCGCGATTTCACGTCTCAACATTTTTGTTTTCCTCCCAAACAATCTCGGCCGCGAACTAGTAGCACAAAAGACGGCAGGATGCTCTATGCTCCCGCCGCGAAGGCACGGGAGCACGCCCATGAAGAGCTACAAGGTCGTCGAATTCGGCAAGCCGCTGCAGAAGGTCGAGGAAGCCAATCCTGCCCCGCAGGGAACCGAGGTGCTGGTGCGCATCACCGCCGCCGGAGTCTGCCACAGCGATGTCCATCTGTGGGAAGGCTATTTCGACATGGGCGGCGGCAACAAATATTCGACCGAGAAGACCATGGCGCCGCCGCGCACCATGGGCCACGAGATCGTGGGCGAGGTCGCAGCGGTCGGACCTGAGTCCAAGGGCGCCAAGGTCGGCGACAAGGCGGTGGTCTATCCGTGGATCGGCTGCGGCAAATGCTGGTACTGCCAGAACGGCATCGAGCATCTCTGCCCGACGCCGCGCGCGCTGGGCGTCAACAAGGATGGCGGCTATGCCGACCATGTGCTCGTGCCCGATGCGAAGTACCTCTACCCCTACGGCAACCTGCCGACGGAACTTGCTTGTCTCTATGCCTGCTCGGGCATCACGGCGTTCGGCGCGGTCAAGAAGGCGGTGGGCCAGGATGGCGGCAAACCGATCCTGGTGATCGGCGCGGGCGGCGTCGGCCTGATGGGCGTGCGCTTCGCCAAGTCGGTGCTGGGCCGCGAGCCGATCGTGGCCGACATCGACGAGAACAAGCGCAAGCTCGCCCTCGAGAACGGCGCGATCGCCGCCCTCGATCCGCGCGACAAGGAAGCCCGCAAGCAGGTGATGGAGCTGACCGGCGGCACCGGCGTCGGCGCCGCCATCGATTTCGTTGGCGCCGAGGCGTCCGCCCAGTTCGGCCTGAGGGCGCTCGGCCGCGGCGGGCGGCTGATCATCGTCGGTCTGTTCGGCGGCACCTTCTCCATGCCGCTGCCGATGTTCGCCTTCACCGGCTGCCAGATCGTGGGCTCCGTGACCGGCAGCCCGGCCGAGATGAAGGAGATGATGGACCTCGTCACGTCGGGCAAGGTGACGCCGGTGCCGATCATCAAGCGCAAGCTCGACGAAGCCGACGCCACGCTGCAGGAGCTGCGCAAGGGCCTGATCATGGGGCGCGCCGTTCTGGTTCCGTGAGTCAAGCCGGCCGCGCCCTCGTCCACGCTTTCGAGTCGGGAGCCCTCGCATCGGCTCGGGCGTTCTTGCTGCGGGCCGAGCCGCTGCCCTTCAAGGACGTTTGCGCCGAGCAGTCGTTTCGGCCCGCGTATCTCCGCCTGAAGCAGACCGGCTGGTCGGTCACGCCGCGCATCGAGAGCGGCGGCTACGAACTCGGCCTCGTGCTGCTCACCAAGTACAAGGAAGAGAACTTCGCCAACATCGCGCGCGGCTGGGCGTTGCTCAGCGCAGGCGGTACCCTGGTCTGCGCCGGCGCCAATGACGACGGCGCGGCGAGCCTGGCGAAGCATGTCGCCAAGGCGTTCGGCCTGGCGGACTCCCTGTCGAAATTCCATTGCCGCGTCTTTTGGCTGAAGCGCAGCGTGAGGCGGCCGCCCGACTACTGGCGAGACCTTGCCTCGCTCCAGCCCGTGGGCGACGGCTCCTGGAAAAGCCAGCCCGGCATCTTCAGTTGGGACAGGATCGACGACGGCTCGGCGCTGCTCGCCAGGCATCTGCCCGACGATCTTTCGGGCCACGTCGCCGATTTTGGCTGCGGCTGGGGCTACCTCGGTCGTGAAATCCTCGCACGCTCCAGCGGCGTCGCCCGAATCGACCTCATCGATGCCGAGCAGCGCGCGCTCGAAGCCGCCCGCGCCAACCTTGCCGATCCGCGCGCCGCGTTCCATTGGCTCGACCTCGCCGTCGAGCCCGCGCCCGCGATCTACGACGCCATCGTCTGCAATCCACCCTTCCATGCCGGCCGTGCCGCCGAGCCCGCGCTCGGCCAAGGCATCATCGCGGCCGCGGCGCGCGCGCTCCGGCCCGGCGGCCGCTTCTACATGGTTGCCAACCGCGGCCTGCCCTACGAGCCCCAGCTCAAGGCCAACTTCGCCTCGTTCGAGACCCTGGCCGATAACAACAAGTTCCGGATCTCGCGCGCTATCCGCTGAACGAGCCGGCGATGAGGAATTCCTTGTTGCCCTCGGCGCCCTCGATCGGGCTGTCGGTGACTCCCAGCACGTGCCAGCCCGGCTGCCCGGCCAGCCAGTCGGAAATCGTCGCGCAGACCTCGGCATGCAGCGCGGGCTCGCGCACGATGCCGCCCTTACCCACCCTGCCCTTGCCGACCTCGAACTGCGGCTTGATCAGCGCCACGAGATGCGCACCCGGCCCGGCGAGCGCCAGCGCCGCGGGCAGCGCGGTGCGCAGGCCGATGAACGAGGCGTCGCAGACGATCAGCTCGATCGGCTCGGGGACCTCCTGGCGCGTGATGTCGCGGATGTTGGTCTTCTCCATCGAGATCACACGTGGATCGCTGCGCAGCTTCCAGGCGAGCTGGTTGGTGCCGACATCGATGGCATAGACCTTGGCGGCGCCCCGCTGCAGCAGGCAGTCGGTGAAGCCGCCAGTCGAGGCGCCGACATCGAGCGCGATGCGGCCGGCGACCGGAATGGCGAAATGATCCAGCGCCTTGGCGAGCTTCAGCCCGCCACGCGAGGCGTAGGGATGCGGCTGGCCGCGCACTTCGATCGGCGTGTCGTCCGCGACGGCGTGGCCCGGCTTGTCGAGACGGCGCTCCCCCGAGAACACCAGCCCCGCCATGACCATGCGTTGCGCGACGCTGCGCGTCTCCGCCAGCCCACGCTCGACCAGCGCTACGTCCAGCCGCGTCTTGGCCATGTCAGACCGCCGGCGGCTGCGCGCGATGCTCGGCCGAAACCGGGCTCATGAGGCCGACGGCGACGCCGTCGGGATCTTCGACGATGGCATAGCGTGCGCCCCAAAAGGCATCGTAGGGCGCCTGCAGCCCGCGATGCCCGGCTCCGATCATCTCGCCATAGATCCGGTCGACGTCCCCACGTGCCGCCACAGCGAAGCCGACGACGACGCGGCCGGCCAGATCGGTGCGGCCGGCCCAACCTCTGTTCCACACCCGGGCAAAGGCCGCGCTGTCGAGATCGAGGCCGGCGGCTTCCGGCGCTGCCGGCTCGACGGCGCTGGCATGATGAGCGCCGCTCGCCGTCCGCCATACCCGTGCATCCGGGATGTCGATTCCCAGCCGACGATAGAAGGCGATGGATGCGTCGAGATTGCCGCTTACAATGTTCACCTGATTGAGCGTCGGCGGCGTGCGGTCCATGGGCTCACTCCCGATCGAAGGAAGAGAACGTTTAGCATGAGCACGAAGCTTCTGGAGGGCGAGCGCGCCCTGGTCACCGGCTGCGCGGGCGGTATCGGCCGCGGCATCGCCAAGGCCCTCAAGGCGGAGGGCGCCACCGTTCTGGGCAGCGACATCACAGCGCCGCCGGCCGAAGACGGCATCGACTTCCTCGCCGCCGATCTTGCCAAGCGCGACGGCTGGAAGGGCCTGCTCGACGGCGCGCTCAAGAAGCTCGGCACGATCTCGCTGTTCGTCCATGCCGCGAGCCCGCGCCGCCAGGAGGTCGACACGCCGCTCGCCGTCTCGGAGGCGACGTGGGACGCCATGACCGACATCAACCTGCGCGCGGGCTTCTTCCTGGCGCGCGAGGCCGGCCGTCAGATGCGCGACAACAAGATCAAGGGACGCATCCTGCTGATCACCTCGCAGCACCGCGAGATGCCCCGGAACCTGCCGCACTACAGCGCCTCGAAGGCCGGCATGACGATGGTGATGAAGGAGCTCGCCCGCGTGCTGGCGCCCGACGGCATCCGGGTCAACGCCATCGCGCCCGGCGCCATCCCGGGCGGCGGCTTCGTCGCCGGCAACCTCAGCGAGCTGGTGGCCCAGATCCCGCTCGGCCGCGCCGGCACGCCCGACGACATTGCCCAGGTCGCTGTCGCCGTTTTGTCGGAAAGATTTGGCCGTTATGTCGTGGGAACGACGGTAGAAGTCGATGGCGGAATCGGCCTGATCAGCTGGATTCCTCCCAAGGCTTGACCGGACCGGCCGGAAGGACGATCTAAAGCACGATGTTCAACGAGGGGGCTTCGCCATGACACTTCGCATCAACTCCACCGCGCCCGATTTCAAAGCCGAGACGACGCAAGGACCGATCGAGTTCCACAAGTGGATCGGCGACGGCTGGGCGATCCTGTTCTCGCATCCCAAGGACTTCACGCCGGTCTGCACCACCGAGCTGGGCTACATGGCCGGGCTGAAGCCCGAGTTCGACAAGCGCAACACCAAGATCGTCGGCCTCTCGGTCGACCCCGTGACCAATCATTCCAAGTGGGCCAAGGACATCGAGGAGACCCAGGGACACGCCGTCACCTATCCGATGATCGGCGATCCCGAGCTCAAGGTCGCGACCGCCTACGACATGCTGCCGGAAGGCGCCGGCTCGACCTCCGAAGGCCGCACCGCCGCCGACAACGCCACGGTGCGCTCGGTGTTCATCATCGGCCCCGACAAGAAGATCAAGGCCATGCTCACCTATCCGATGAGCACCGGCCGCAACTTCGACGAGGTGCTTCGGCTCCTCGAATCGTGCCAGCTAACGGCCCGGCACCAGGTGGCGACGCCGGTCAACTGGAAGCGCGGCGAGGACGTCATCATCGTCCCGGCGGTTTCAGACGAGGCCGCCAAGGCCAAGTACCCCAACGGCTGGAAGGCGCCCAAGCCCTATCTGCGCATCGTCCCGCAGCCCAAGGACTGAGCCCAGGGGACTGAACTAGGACCTGCCGCGCGCCCGCTCGGCCTGCCGGCCGAGCGCGGCCAGCGCGGTCGCCACGATCGCCGGCGCATCGAGGCCGGCCTGTGCGTATTGGCGCGCGGGCGCGGCATGATCGATGAAATGGTCAGGCAGGATCATCGGCCGCACCTTCAGGCCGTGATCGAGCAGGCCCGCCGTCGCGAGGTCCTGCAGCACCTGGCTGGCGAAGCCGCCGATCGCGCCTTCCTCGATGGTGATCAGCACCTCGTGCTCGCGCGCCAGGCGGTGCACGAGATCGCTGTCGAGCGGCTTGGCGAAGCGGGCATCGGCCACCGTGGTGCTGAGGCCCTTGGCCGCCAGATCCTCGGCCGCGACCAGGCATTCGGCGAGGCGCGTGCCGAAATTCAGGATCGCGATCTTGCTGCCCTCGCGCAGGATGCGGCCCTTGCCGATCTCGAGCGGCGTGCCCCTGGCCGGCAACTCGACGCCGACGCCCTCGCCGCGCGGATAGCGGAAGGCCGAGGGACGGTCGTCGATCTGCGCGGCCGTCGCCACCATGTGCATCAGCTCGAGCTCGTCGGACGCCGCCATGACGACGAAACCGGGCAGGCAGGAAAGATAGGCGACGTCGTAGGAGCCGGCATGCGTGGCGCCGTCGGCGCCGACCAGGCCGGCGCGGTCGATGGCGAAGCGCACCGGCAGCTTCTGGATGGCGACGTCGTGCACCACCTGGTCGTAGGCGCGCTGCAGGAAGGTCGAGTAGATCGCCGCGAACGGCTTGAAGCCCTCGCAGGCAAGGCCCGCGGCGAAGGTGACGCCGTGCTGCTCGGCGATGCCGACATCGAAGCAGCGCTCGGGAAAGCGCTCGGCGAACTTGTCGAGGCTGGTGCCCGACGGCATGGCGGCGGTGATGGCCACGATCTTCTTGTCGGCCTCGGCTTCGGCGATCAGCGCCTTGGCGAACACCGCCTGATAGGCCGGCGCGTTGGCCGCGGGCTTCGACTGCTTGCCGGTGATGACGTCGAACTTCACGACGCCGTGGTACTTGTCGTCGCTCGCCTCGGCCGGCGGATAGCCCTTGCCCTTCTTGGTGACGACATGGACCAGGATCGGCTTGTCGAGCCGGCTGTCGCGCGCATTCTTCAGGACCGGCAGCAGATGGTCGAGATTGTGCCCGTCGACCGGCCCGACATAGTAGAAGCCCAGCTCGTCGAACAGGGTGCCGCCGGCCACGAAGCCGCGCGCGAATTCCTCGGCGCGCTTGGCCGCGAGCTCGAGCGGCTTGGGCAGCGCCTCGGCGAAGGTGCGGCCGAGATTGCGCAAGGTGACGTAGGGTCGGCCCGACAGCAGCCGCGACAGATGGCCCGACATCGCGCCGACCGGCGGGGCGATCGACATGTCGTTGTCGTTCAGCACCACGATCAGGCGGCTGCGCAGCGCGCCTGCGTTGTTCATGGCCTCGTAGGCCATGCCGGCGCTCATCGCGCCGTCGCCGATCACGGCCACCACATGGTTGCTGCCGCCGGCGAGATCACGCGCCACGGCCATGCCCAGCCCGGACGAGATCGAGGTCGAGGAGTGGGCCGCGCCGAACGGGTCGTATTCGCTCTCGCTGCGGCGCGTGAAACCCGACAGGCCGCCCTCCTGGCGGAGCGTGCGGATGCGGCTGCGTCGCCCGGTGACGATCTTGTGCGGATAGGCCTGATGGCCGACGTCCCAGATCAGCCGGTCCTTCGGCGTGTTGAAGACGTAGTGCAGCGCGACCGTGAGCTCGATTACGCCCAGCCCGGCGCCGAGATGTCCGCCAGTCACGGAGACGGCCGAGATCGTCTCCTGGCGCAGTTCGTCGGCCAGTTGGCGCAACTGGTCGGCCTTCAACCGGCGGATGTCGGCCGGAATGTCGACGGTATCGAGAAGCGGCGTCTTGCTTTGCCCGGTCATGGAACCACCCACTATACTCCTGCGCCGGGGCTCACGCCCGTCGCGCAACCACGAATTTCGCTGCCTGCCTCAGCAGATCGGCACCCTCGCCGAACGGCTCGAGGTGCTGGGCCGCCTGTCGCGCCAGATGATCGGCCTGGGCGCGCGCGCGCTCCTTGCCGAGGATCGACACGAAGGTGGCCTTGCCCGCCGCCAGGTCCTTGCCCGGCGTCTTGCCAAGCTCCTGGGCGGTGCCTTCGATATCCAAAAGGTCGTCGACGATCTGGAAGGCGAGACCAAGATCGTGCGCGTAGGCCGCCAGCGCCGCGCGCATGGGCTCGCTCGCCTTGCCCAGAATGGCGCCCGCCATGCAGGAGAACGAGATCAGCGCGCCGGTCTTGAGCCGCTGCAGATGGGTGATCGCGCCGATCGACATGTCCGCGCCCTCCTTCTCGGCCAGCAGGTCGAGCATCTGGCCGCCCACCATGCCGTGCGCGCCCACGGCCTTGGCGAGTTCCGAAACCAGCGCAACCCTCACGGCAGGGTCGCCATGCGTGTCCTCGTGTGCCAGCACCTCGAAGGCCAGCGCCTGCAGGGCGTCGCCCGCCAGGATCGCCGTAGCTTCGTCGAACTGCTTGTGACACGAAGGTTTGCCACGCCGGAGATCATCATCGTCCATCGCCGGCAGATCATCGTGGATCAGCGAATAAGCGTGCACGAATTCAATGGCACTCGCCGTCCTAGTTGAAGACAACGCAGCCACCTTGAACAACGTTGCACCGGCCAGCACGAAAAAGGCGCGCAGCCGCTTGCCGCCGCCCAGGCTCGAGTAGCGCATGGCCTCGACCACGCGCGCCTCGCCGCCTTCCCCTTGATGCAGCAGATGATCCATGGTGCGCTCGACCGACTGGGCGGCATGGGCAAGCGCGGGCTCGAACTCGCGAAACGACGACAGCGGCATGGTGGCAAGCAAGCTACGAGGGAACTAGTTGAGGTCGGCGGGCTGGCTGCCGACGGTGCCATCAGCGGAGAACACGATCTTCTCGACCTTCATCTTGGCCTCGGCGAGCTTCTGCTCGCAGTGCCGCTTCAGGAGCGCCCCGCGTTCGTAGGCCGTGATCGCCTCGTCGAGCTTGACCTGCCCGCGCTCGAGCTGCTGGACGATCGTCTCCAGCTCCTTCAGCGCGTCCTCGAACGACAGCGCGGCAATATCCTTAGGCAGTACGGGTTCTTTCGCCAATTTGGCCTCTCCGAGGGTCCGTCGGTGGTACGCGGGCATACTGCCAGCGGGCGTGATGGGCAACATATGGGGGTGGAAAACGCCCGAATCCGCGCTTTGATTCGCCCTTTCACAACTCCAGATAGCGAATCACGCACCTGTGACATGGCTGTTTTGCATGTTCGCACGTCAAAACCAGCGCTCGCGCATTGCGGCACTGCCGATGCAATGGCACGTTCCGCCCCGCAAAGAAATAAACGGCCATTCATAGGAGATAAACGCCATGGGCAACGTCAGTCATCTCGTCACGCGAACCGCGGCCTTCCAGAGCTCGGTCGAGAATGGTCTCGCCGAGGAAAACAGCGGCAAGGACCGTCAGTTCGTCACCGCGCTCGCCCGCGGCCTCGACATCCTGCGCGCCTTCCATGCCGGCGAAGGCATGCTGGGCAACCAGGAGATCGCGCATCGCACCGGCCTGCCCAAGCCCACCGTGGCCCGCCTCACCCACACGCTGACCGAGCTCGGCTACCTCAACTACATCCGTCGCTTCCGCAAATACGAGCTCGGCGCCTCGGTGCTGGCGCTGGGTTACGCCGCGATCTCCAGCATGGACGTGCGCCGCGCTTCGCGTCAGCCGCTCGAGCAGCTGGCGCATGCGCTCAACGCCTCGACCGCGCTGGGCGGACGCGACCGCCATTCGATGATCTATCTCGAAGCCTGCCGCGGCCCCTCGGTCGTGGCGATCACCCACGACGTCGGCACGCGCGTGCCGATGGCCAGCACGGCGATGGGCCGCGCCTACCTGTTCTCACTGCCCGACGTCGACCGCAACAAGCAGATCGATGCCATCCGCCGCCGCTGGCGCGACGACTGGACCAAGGTCAAGGCGGGCCTCGAGCGCTCGTTCAAGGAGCTGACCGACCGCGGCTTCTGCGTCACCTGGGGCGAGTGGCTGCCCGAGCTGTGCGGCGTCGGCGCGCCGCTGCGCAACTCCGACGGCACCGCCGCCTACGCCATCAATGCCTCGGCGCCGATCTACCAGATCAGCCGCGACCGGCTCGAAGCCGACTGGGGCCCGCGCCTGGTCAAGGTCGCGCGCGACATCCGCACCGGCATGGCCGCCCAGCCGTCCGCCGCTCCGGCACCCGCGGCGGTGCGTCCCGCCACCAATGGCCAGCGGCCTCCGATGTCGGCGATGGCGCGCCGCTAAGGCGCGCCCTCTTCTGCCATGGCCTGCCAACGACCGGCCGATGCGCGGCCGGTCGTCGCGCATGCTTTCCGCGGCTTCAAGGCGGCGCGCGATGGCTACGCGCGATGGCAACGTGCTGCCAATTGCTGCGTATCGATCCGCCGACCAATTTCCGCAAGAGAGAACGAGGGTTGGACATGGACAAGACGCCAGCACCCATTTCGCTTGCCGCCGCACGGGGCCTGCCTTGGCAGCCGGGCCGTTCGGCCGAAGCGTTCATCGATGGTGATCTGGAGATCAGGTTTACGCCGCGGCCCACCAACGGGCCGCAGGTTCCGCACCAGCGTGACGAGTTCTATATCGTCGCTGCCGGAACCGGCCACTACCGCGTCGACGACAGGGTGACGTCGGTCGGACCCGGCGACCTTGTTTTCGCCGCTGCGCATGTTGCGCATGGGTTCGAGGACTTCTCCGAGGATTTTGCCATCTGGATCGTGTTCTACGGGCCGGTGAAATAGTCCGCTGGTCGGTAGTCCGGGGGTGGCCGTCTACCAATCCTCCGCGCATGAGTGTCGGCCGCACACCGCGGGTTGGGTCACGCTCGCCGGTCGGTTCAATGCCGATTGTCCGATTCGATTTAGCCTAAGCCAACAGTGCGTAGAGTGCCGTCTCGATCTGGTCGGGCTCGATGTCTTCCGAGGGACCGTAGATCTCCCAGTTGATGCCGGCGAGCGGCAGCTTCTCGGCGGCGCACCAGTCGAGCAGCGTCTTCCAGGCGCCGGGCAGGCCCTCAAACGAGCCTCGGAGCAGGAAGTAGGCGGCGCGGCCGGCCGGAAGCTCCGACGGCACGACGTCGTCGACGGGATTGAAAGCCCCCGAAACCAGGACGCCCGGCTCCATGTCGAGCACACCGTCAACCGGCGGCCGCCACAGCGTGCATGTATGATCCAGCGGTTTGACCTCGAGCGACGGCAGCACTTCGGCAAGCCGGGCGCGACTGGTCTGCTGCGCCTGGCGCAGTTCGCTCATCCTGGCCTTGATGCGGACGACGGCGGTGGGCCGCCGTTCCGTCACGACGATTTCGCAGTCGGGCGTGTCCATCTTCAATACTTAGCCGTTGCGGCGGACAAGGCCAACAGTCGGCGAGGCGGAACGCCGTCGGGCGCGCCCATCGCCTCGAAATGGAAAAAGCCTGTAACGCTTTGACCCGGTACCCCGTCTACCCCTCGAGAACGGCGCGAATGCCGGCTCTCGGGTCAAAGGGAGAGAGCGATGCAGACGACTATTTCAGTGGCAGCCATGATCCTTGGCGCAGCGGCCATCGTCCTCGGAACGGTGGGCATCGGCGCGTGCAAGACCACGAGCGAACTCATCGATACGAAGGTGCGAACGACCGATGACCGCCTCGCCTTCAGAATGATTCATCCAACCCACCCTGCACCCGCAGTCCACCCTGCGCCCGGGTGGCCGACCCTCCCGCCCCCCGGACAGAGCGGACTGGGTAGGGTCCAAATTTGGTAAAGCCGTCCAGGCCAGCACCGTGATGGCGGGGCCTCGTCTCTAGAAGCGGGCTACTTGATCGTGATCTCCGATCCACCGAGCCCGACGAACTCCGTCTTCGCGACGCCCGGTCCCGGCAGGAACACCGGGAGATGCACCGAGCCTGTGAGGATGACGTCGCCGGCCATCAGGTGCTTGCCGTTGGCCAAAAGCTTGTTGGCGAGCCAGGCAAGCGAAATCAGGGCGCCGCCCATGACGTTGGTGCCCGGGCCCGCGCCGATTTCCTTGTCCTCGAACAGCGAGCGGCCCTTGACGCCGGCAAAGTCGAGCTTCTGCCAGTCCTTGATCTCGGTGCCGACGATGCAGGCCGCCTGCAGCACGTCGTCGGCGATGCGGCCGGGGCCGCTCACCTTGGTGACGTCGGCGTAGCGATTCTCGACGACTTCGGCGCCGCAATAGAGGTTGGCGACGAACGGCTTGATCGTGTCGGCAGTGTAGGGGGTGCTGGCGGCGGTCACGTCCTTCGCCATGCGCGCCACCATCTCGCACTCGATGCCGGCCTTCAGCGGCCAGCCCTTCTCGAACACCGCGCCGCTCTGGCGGACGCCGCTTTGATAGATGCCGGCGAAGACAGGGCCCGAGAGTTTCATTGGCTCGTACTGAGTCGGCAAGGTGAGCGCGACCTTCCAGCCGGCCATGCGGTCCTGGCCGTTGCCGGTCAGCCGGTCGTGAACGGCGAACTGCACCTTGTAGGAGTCGGCCTCGGAAAGATCGGCCGTGGCAGCGGCGAGGAAGTCCATCACCTTGCGGCTGCGTCGGGCCTCGGCGATGCGATCGGCGAGGGCTGCGATTTCCTTGGCGTCCATTTGTGTTTCCTCCTCAAACCACCCCGTCATCCCGACCGGAGCCGAGCGTAGCGAGGCGAAGTGGAGGGACCTCGTCATGTGTTCGACGAAGACGAGGTCCCTCCACTCCGCTTCGCTCCGGTCGGGATCGCTACGCCGCCTTGGCCGGATGGTAGTTGGCGTAGAAGCCCTGGCCCTTGGCCGCCATGTCGCGCAGCAGCTTGGGCACCTCGAACTGCGGGCCGTACTTCTTGGTGAAGTCGTCGCATTCGGCGACGAACTTCTTGATGCCGACCTGGTCGATCAGGCTGACCGCGCCGCCGGTCTGCGGCGCGAACCCCAGGCCCATGATCGAGCCGACGTCACCGTCCTGCGGGTTGGTGAGCACGTTGGCTTCGAGGCAGCGCGCGGTGTCGACCGCCTGGACATAGAGCAGGCGCTTCTTGATCTCGTCCTCCTTGGCGCGCTTATCCTCGCCCTCGCCGTAGAGCAGCTTGGGATCGGGCGGGAAGTACTTGGTGAGCTCCGGCCACAGCCGCTTCTTGCCGTCGGCCGGATACTCGTAGAAGCCCTTGCCGTTCTTGCGGCCGAAGCGCTCGAGCTTCTTGACCATCAGCTCGAGGATCTCCTCACTGCCGCCCTCCTCGAACTTCTGGCCGGCGGCGGCCGCGTCGCGCCGCGCCTGGTCCATGATCTTCCACGACAGGTCGATCGCCACCTCGTCGTTCAGCGCCAGCGGGCCCACCGGCATGCCGGCAAAGCGCGCGCAGTT
>Ga0210402_10000410_pt1 | contig 48251 bp, 36 predicted proteins | sample IncBWC7MmetaG_FD_161055 | JGI IMG/M metagenome (GOLD analysis project Ga0210402, IMG submission 161055) | Forest soil microbial communities from Barre Woods Harvard Forest LTER site, Petersham, Massachusetts, United States - Inc-BW-C-7-M | ecosystem: Environmental > Terrestrial > Soil >... | reverse complement strand
GCCGCGACCGGTTCAAAATCGCGAACTTCCGGCGCAGCCTGCGCCGTCTCCTCGACCGAAAGATACGGCGGATTCGCCACGATCAATTCAAAAAGTCCGCCGGCCGGCAGGGCCGAAAACCAATCCGACTGCAAAATTTTCACGCGTTCCGCGAGGCCGAGTGCGGCGGCATTTTCCCGCGCCAGCGCCAGCGCGCTTTCACTTGAATCGACCGCTGTCACCATCGCAGCGGGAAACGCCGTGGCCAGCCCGAGCGCGAGCGCGCCGCTGCCCGTGCCGAGGTCAAGCACCTGCGCCGGCGGCGAGCCGGCCAGGCGCGTGGCCATGATCTCCAGCAGCCGCTCGGTCTCGGGCCGCGGGATGAGCGCGCGCCGGTCGGTTTTGAATTTCAGGCCAAAAAACTCCGTCTCCCCCACGATGTATTGCACGGGCTCGCGCACGCCTCGGCGCCGCACCAGCGGGCGGATTTTTTCCAGTTCCGCCTCGGTCAACAGTTGTTCAAACTTCAGGTAAAGCTGCATGCGCTTGAGCCCGAGCGCGTGGCCGACCAACAGCTCGGCGTTGAGGCGGGGATTCTCGATCCCTTTGTCCGTAAAAAAACCCGTGGTCTTCTTGATGACTTCAAGCACGGTCAGCATGATGATTGGTCACTGGGCCTTGGTCATTAGTCATTGGTAATTAGGCATTCGGAGTTCAGCGTTCAGCGTTTTATGGTTCACTCCTCATCCTCCGCGGCTTTGGCTCGGAATGAAATAATCCCGCCGGTCAGCGCCGCGAGTTTCTCCTCAAAGTCGGCGCGCTGGAGCGCGGCGATGATTTCGTCGATCCGGCCTTCCATGACTTGTGGCAGATTGTAGAGCGTGAGGCCGATCCGGTGGTCGGTCACGCGGTTCTGCGGGAAGTTGTAGGTGCGGATGCGTTCGCTGCGGTCGCCGGTGCCGATCTGGCTGCGGCGCGCGGCGGCATATCTGGCGTGCTCCTCGTCTTCACGGCGCTGGAGCAGGCGCGCACGCAGCACGGTCAGGGCCTTCGCCTTGTTCTTGAGCTGCGAGCGCTCGTCGGCGCATTGCACGATCAAGCCGGTTGGTTTGTGCAGGATTTGCACGGCGGAGTCGGTCGTGTTCACGCCCTGCCCGCCCGGGCCGCTCGCCCGGCAGACGGTGATTTCGAGGTCCTGCGGATCGATCTGCACGTCGACCTCCCCGGCTTCGGGCAGCACGGCCACGGTGACCGTCGAGGTGTGGATGCGGCCGTTGGCCTCGGTCACGGGCACGCGCTGCACGCGCTGCACGCCGCTTTCAAATTTCATCTGCTTGTAAACGTCGGTGCCGGTCACGAGGAAAATCACCTCCTTGAAACCCCCGCGTTCGCTCGGGCTCGAGCTCATGGGCTGGATCTTCCAGCCGCGGCCCTCGGAGTATTTTGAGTAGAGGCGCGCGAGCTCGGCCGCAAAAAGCGAGGCCTCCTCGCCGCCGGTGCCGGCGCGAATTTCAAGCACGGTGTTGCGCGAGTCGCTCGGTTCCGGCGGAATCATCGCGGCCAGCATGGTGGCGCGCAGCGCCGCGCGCTTTTGGTCGAGGACCGGCAGCTCGGCGACGGCGAGTTCGCGCAGGCCGGCGTCGGCCGCCGGGTCGCGCAACAGGCCCTGCGCCTCGGCGATTTCCCCGCCGAGCTTTTCGTAGGTGCGGCGGTCGGCGACGAGTTGCGCGAGTTTTTGCTGCTCGCGCGAAAGCTCGGCCGCACGCCGGGGATTGGCATAAAACGACGGCTCCGCCATCTGCGCGTCGAGTTCGTCGAGGCGGCGTTGGAACAGGGCTATGTCGGGAAGGTCGTCCATGAAAAGTGAAAATAGTCGGGCAACGATTTGTTAATTGCGCGGGCCGCCGGTTGCGGCTTGTGTGGCCGCGAACGGACACGCCGGGCGGTTTCGCCTAGCGGTGCTGATCAGCAATGGCCACGACACTTTTCACTCAGAACATCATCGCCTGCATCTGGGATTTCGACAAGACCTTAATCCCCGACTACATGCAGTCGCCGCTTTTCCGTCGCTATGGCGTCGACGAAGCAACCTTCTGGGCCGAGACCAACAGCCTCGCCGCGGCCTACCACAAGCGCGGCTATCACATCGCGAGCGAGATCGCCTACCTCAACCACCTGCTCACCTATGTAATGGCCGGCCGGTTCGCAGGGTTGAACAACAAAATCCTGCGCGAATGCGGCGCGGAGGTGAAATTCTATCCCGGCCTGCCACAATTTTTCGACCTCGCGAAAACCTTCCTCCACGAAAAGGACGCCTATCGCAAGCACGAGATCCAGCTGGAGCACTACATCGTGAGCACCGGCCTGGCCGAAGTGATCCGTGGCAGCGCCATCGCAAGCCATGTGGACGGCATCTGGGGTTGCGAGTTTATCGAGAACCCATTGCAACCGGGTTTCATGAGGCAGCGCGAGCTCGACGTCCGCGCCGAGGCTGAGATCGCCCAAATCGGCGTGATGATCGATAACACGACGAAAACGCGCGCGCTGTTCGAGATCAACAAGGGCACGAACAAAAACCCGGCCATTGACGTCAATGCCAACATTGTGCCGGAGGACCGGCGCATCCCCTTCCAGAACATGCTCTACATCGCGGACGGGCCAAGCGACATTCCCAGCTTCTCCGTGGTCAAAAAAGGCGGTGGCTTGGCTTATGCCATTTATAACCCGGCGCGCCCCGATGAGTTCGCCCAAAACGACCAGCTTCGCCAAGCCGGCCGCATCGATCATTACGGCCCGGCCGACTACAATGGGGGCAGCAGCACCGCCCAATGGCTGCGGCTGCACATCCATAAGATCTGTGACCGCATCGTGGCCGACCGCGAGGCTGCGGTCGCGCAGCGCGTCTCGAAGCCGCCGCGACACTTGAACCCGCCGCCAGACGAGGGAACCCCGCACCGCGCACCAAAAGCGCCCAAACAGGCGACATTTCTCGAGGAAGGTTAAATTCCCTCCCCAAGCAAGCGCTACCTACGGTGACGTACTCGCAAGTTCGTTGCGCTTAACTTCTGCGGCAATATTTCTGACCTGCTCGGCGTAAGCGCGACTGGCCGACGGCACACGATTGCCGATGACGGCGTCGAGTCCGGCGTTCCAAGCCATCGCAATGTTATAGGGTGTTGCCTCAATGCCGGCATTCGCCAGGCCCTCTTTCAGCCATTCGTAGTGCTTTATGGCGACTTCGTCGGAGTATTCGCGGTTGACGGCCTCATAGAACGGACGACGGGAATACATGCGCCAAGTGGACTGACGAAATTGATAGGGACCGAGTTCGCCATGTGCTCCTAAATGCGTGCTATTGTGAGGGTTCTCTACCCAGTGGATAGCTTCAAGCGTTTCCCAGCGCTCAGATGCATGCGCCGCAACCGCAAGACCGAGGACGCAGCCGAAGACGAGAAATTTAGACCCGGTTTTCATTTGATTGAAATTAAGTGACCGACAACTGCCAGAGCGTTAAGCACTGTAAAGCTATTTGACAAAAATATGTCAAAATGGCGCTAAAATTTACATGCTTGCTTAAGGTTCGTGCAGCTTACGGGGCTCATTAGACCCATGAATTCTCCTCGGGTTCGAGCTTCTGGTGGGTTAGTCATGTGCAAGCAGCTCAAAGGTCGGTTTTGTTCGCTCCACCAACGCTTAAGCAGACAAATTATCCGAGCAGAGCACACGGAGAAGAGCAAAGATCATGCCCCGGACGTCAAAGGAGGAGTGGGAAAACTACCTACAGGCCGGTGGCCGCCACCACTTTCTCGAGAATAAACTCCGCCACGGCACGCTTCGGCGCCGGCCCAAACGCCCACCGCCCGCCCGCGCGCGCCAGGAGCACAATGGCATTGTCTTCCGCCTCCATGCCCAGGCCCGGACGGCTGACGTCGTTGGCCACGATCAAATCGAGGTTCTTCTCTGCAAGCTTGCGCTGCGCGTTAGCCTCGAGGTCGTGTGTCTCGGCCGCGAAGCCAACCACGACCTGCCCCGCCCGCTTGCGCCCGGACAGGGTTTTCAGGATATCCACTGTCGGCACCAGCTCAAGCGCCAGGCCCCCGACAACCGCGGATTTTTTTACTTTCTCCCCCGCCGCGACTTTTGGCCGGAAATCCGCCACTGCCGCCACCGCGATGAACACATCGCAGCCGGCAAACAACGGCTCGCATGCAGCCAGCATTTGTGCGGCCGAGACCACGCGATGCACCCCTGCGCCCGGCGGCGGTGGCAAAGCCACCGGCCCGCTCACGAGATCAACATGCCACCCGCGCGCCAGCGCCGCCCCGGCCAGCGCGTAACCCATTCGCCCGCTCGAGCCGTTGCTCAGGAACCGCACCGGGTCGAGATGCTCGCGCGTCGGGCCGGCGGTGATGAGGCAGCGCAAAGGTGGTTTCACGCCACCCTTAGGAGCTGTTTTGAAAATAAAACGCAATGCCGTTTGCGTTCGGAGAAGTTAACCCAGCGGTCGCGAGATCTTCGCACCCGCCGGCGGATTGAACTCAAACACCCCCGCCGGCACCGGTTCGAGCCTCACCTCCGTGTAAGTAGTGACCGTGCGGTCGCCCCGCGGCGTCTCATATTCGGTTTTTATTACATGCAGCCCCGCATCAAGCCACACGCTCAATCCCACCAGGATGTGCCTCACATCGGGCTGCAGCGGTTCGAGCGTCAGCGCATAGCCGCCACCGTCCGCCCGGCTGCCCCGGATGCGATAAAATTCGCGTAGCCCCTGGAAATTCAAGCCTGAGTTCAACGCGCCGAACAGCACACTCACCTCGTGGCTGCGGTCGAGCGCGTACAGCTCCGCCTCGTTGAACGCCGGATAAAAAATCCACAGCATCTGTCCGTCCGACGCCATCATGCTCGGATTTTTTCCGAAAATCTCGCGGCGAAATTTGTCCGGAGCCATCAGCTTGATCTCGCCTTCCAGCACGAGCGGCTGAGTGCGAATTTTCAAAAACCGCTCCTCGCGGAACCGCGCGATCACGCCCGGATGATCGCGCTTGAGCACCTGCAGCCGGGCAATGAGCCCGTCGATGTCAGCCGGGCCCAGTTCGCCAGCGCGCGCCACCAGCATCGCTAAGAAAAATCCAAGGAGTATTTTCACGTCGGCATGCCTTCAATTTTGATCGCCGCCAGTTCTTACGGTGGTCGTTATTTTTATGGATAGCCTCCAGCAATTGCTGCGCCAGCAGTCGTTCTTCGTTTGGTTGAGAGTTTATTCCGCCAGCACGACCACATCTTCGGGATCAACGCTCGCGGTCAGCTCGCTGGACGCCGATGCGCCGGCCAACCGAGGATTCATCTCGATGATTTTGAGCACCGCCCCGCCGGCAATGAAACCGTACTGGGCAACTTCGCCGAGATAGACCGCCTCGCCGATTTTTCCGCGCACGCGGTTTTGCCCGCCCGCTGGCTCACGGCCAAGCTTCCAGCACTCGGGCCGGATCGACAGGCTCACGGTCGCGCCCGCGGCCGGCTTCGCCGCGGCGTCGCCCAACACGCCCTCGAAGCGGCCCAGGGCGGTCTCCACCGTGGCGCGCGCGCCGTTGGCCGCGATGACCTTCCCGGAAACAAAATCCGTCTCACCGATGAAGTTTGCCACCGCCTTGGTCGCCGGCCGGCGATAGATTTCCCGCGGCGTGCCGGCCTGCAGCACGCGCCCGCCATCCAGGATGGCCATCCGGTCGGAGATCGCCAGCGCCTCCTTCTGGTCATGCGTCACATAAACCGTCGTGAGCTTGAACTCCTTGCAGACGCGGCGGATTTCCGCGCGCAGCTCGAGCCGCAGTTTCGCATCGAGATTGGACAGTGGTTCGTCGAGCAGCAGGCAGCGCGGCCGGATGACGAGCGCGCGCGCCAGGGCCACGCGTTGCTGCTGGCCGCCGGAGAGCCCGTTTGGCTTGCGCCCGGCAAACGCGCCCATATGCACCGACTCAAGGGCCTCGGCCACGCGCCGATTGATCTCGCCGCGCGGCACCCGGCGTTCTTCCAGGCCAAACGCCACATTCTCCGCCACCGTCAAATGCGGCCAGAGGGCGTAACTCTGAAACACCATCCCCGTGTTCCGCTTGTGCGGTGCGAGGCGCGTCACATCCTCCTCGTCGAAAAAAATCCCGCCCTCTTCGGGAACGTAGAAACCGGCCAGGCTGCGCAACAACGTCGTTTTGCCGCAGCCGCTCGGCCCCAGCAGGAAAAACAGTTCACCCGGCTCGATGGCCAGGTCGATTCCACGCAACGCCGTAATCACCCCAAACCGCTTGGTTACCTGCCTGATTTTGATGGAAATCATTCGCGCGCCGGCGGGCGTTCTTTCAGAACGCGCAGGCAACCCTCCACCCAAGACAAAGTCAAAAAAATTAACATGATTATACATGGTGATCCCTTGCACACCGGCAGGCTCCATGCTTACTGGCAGTTGCCCAATCATGCCCAAAGCCGGTTCCTTTCCCGCCCACGCTGACCTCGGAGCCATCCTGGTCTCCGAAGTCGCCATCAAGCGACGCCTGAAAAAACTCGGTGAAGAGATCATGGCCACCTATGGCAACGAGGAGATCACGGCCATTTCCATCATCAATGGCGCCATCATTTTCACTGCCGGTCTCCTCCGCGAAATCAGGAATCCTGTGCGCCTCGACTGCATCCGCATCACCAGCTACCGCAACGAGACGAAATCCATCGGCAAGCCGCAGATCCTGCACAGCCTGACACTCGACATCAGCGACCGCCACGTACTGCTCATCGACGACATCCTCGACACCGGCAAGACCCTCGCGATGGTCGTCCAAGTCATCAAGAAACTCGGCCCCGCCAGCGTGCGCACCTGCGTGCTGCTCGAAAAAGATGGCCGGCGCGAAGTTGGTTTCGAACCCGATTTCGTGGGTTTCAAGATTCCCGACAAGTTTGTCGTCGGCTACGGGCTCGATTTCGCCGAGCGCTACCGCAACCTGCCCTGCATCGGCGTGCTCAAGGCCCACCTGCAAAACCCGCCCGAATGGGCGTGAGGGAGTTGAGGATTGTTTTGGTAAAGAAGGAAGCCAGGAAACCCGGAACGATCCGTCAGATTCGCCCAGGCAAATCGGGCCCAATGCGTTTTGTTTGCAAGGTCGTCGCCGCAAAATTCATAAGCAGGCCCACCGATTTTCCGGTCGCACGCAAATACGAGCGCACTGTCGCGAAATAGATGTCTTGTAACGCAAGCACTGCTTTCAACTCAACCACCACACTATCCTCAACCAGGAGATCCAACCGATGCTCGCCGACCTTCTGTCCTCGATATCGAATTTCGGCTGCTACTTGATGCACAAACTGAAGCCCTGCCGCCGCCAATTCTATGCATAGAGCTTCTTCATAAATGCTTTCCAGGAACCCTGGTCCAAGCTCCCGATGCACTCGGATTGCCGCTCCGATGATTTTTCCGGTCAACTCTTCCTGCTTCATGTATTTCTCCTGGTTTTCTGGCTTCCTTCTAAAAAAATCTGGTGATCTTTTGCCATGATAGCAGGGTTTTGCCTGCGGGCCTTGTCTTTGGACCGAATCCTTATCTTTTCTTTTGCTTCCGGTTTTGCTTTCTGCGCACGGTGCACTTTTGCTCATGCCCATGTTGACCAAGGGCGAGATCACCAGGCTCCGCGCGCTCGATGAAAAGCAGTACCGGGAAGCCGCCGGCCTCTTTGTCGTCGAGGGAGAAAAAGTCATCGGCGAACTTCTCGCCTCAAAATATCCGTTGCTGGAGATCTACGCGACCGAGGCCTGGAAAAATCCGGCCGGCAATGGTCGCGTGCGCAACGTGAGCACCGAGGAAATGTCGCGAATCAGTCATTTTCCAAAACCGTCCCCGGTGCTTGCGGTGGGCCGGATCGAGCGGGCCACCCTGGCGGCCGGCGAACTTGGCCAGGGGCTCACGCTCGCGCTCGACCGCGTCCAGGACGCCGGCAATGTCGGCACCCTGTTGCGCATTGCGGACTGGTTTGCGCTCGACCGCGTGGTGCTGTCGCCCGACTGCGCGGATCTTTTCAGCCTGAAGGTCATCACCGCCAGCATGGGATCGTTCGCCCGTGTCCGTGTCATTTCAACCCCGCTCGACCAGGCCCTCGCCGGGCTCCCGGTTCCTGTCCTCGGCTGCGACCTGGAAGGTTCGGATGTTCACCTGCTGCCGCCGATGAAACATGCGGTTATCGTCATCGGCAGCGAGGGCCGCGGGTTGTCGGCCGGGGTGCAGTCCAATGTTTCCCAGCGCATCACGATTCCGCGGCACGGCGGCGCCGAATCCCTGAATGCAGCGGTCGCCGCCGCCATCGTCTGCGACAATCTGCGACGTCTCGGGCAATAAGAGCCATCCGCGCGCAAATCATGCGCGTTATGTTCCGGACGTCTTCAATTCCCTGCTAGACTGGATGCGGGACAAACCGGCCTGGTTCCGGCGCGCCCACGGAGTTGGCCATGACCGATGAATCCATTTTTTGAATTCCTGACCCCTCGGCAAAAATCGCTGCTGGCGGCGGCCGCCCCGGCGCGGTTGATGGAGGTTCCGGTCAAACAATGGTCCCCGGAGGATTTCTTACACACCCTTTGCGATGCGCTGGGCATCCCCACGATGCCAATCTCGGCGGAGAACATCGACCTCGCGTCCTACGAACGGCACCGACAACTCTGCGCCAAATTCCAATTCCTGCCCCTGTTCGAGAGCGGCATCGCAATCCAAATCGCCTCCGTACAACCATGGAACGAGGCCTGGCTGATGGAGCTTCGTGGATGGCTGGAAAAGGAAATCCATCCGCTGGGAGTCACCGAAGCCAATCTCGAGCAAACCCTCGCCACGACGGAGGGCCGCCTGGACCTGGCCAAGCGAAACAGGCCAGCCGAGCCATTGTCACCACCCCAACCGCCGTGGATCGCCTGGCCGGTTGATTTGAAGGACACGCAGCACGGGTTCCTCCGGCTGGTCAGCACGATCATCGACGAGGCTCATAAACGCGGCGTGGCCGACATTCACATCGAGCCAATGGAAGACCGCCTGCGCCTTCGATTCCGGCTCGACAATTCCCTCCTTATCATGCCCCCAATCGAGCGTCAGCACGCCTACAAGGTCGTGGAGGCGTTCAAAATCCGGGCCAATATCCCGTCCGAGGAAACAGTGATCGAGCAACGCGGACGCATCCGCGAGCGCACCAGCGTCGGTCCCCTGGATTTGCGCGTCCAGGTCACGCCTTCGCTCCACGGCCAGACGGTGGTCTGCCGCCTGCTCGACCCGCGGTCGCTGCATGCGCTGGCTGGCAAACTGCCCTTCAAGGAAGGCCAGCTGCGCGAGGTGCAGGCCCACATCGACTCCTATTACGGCATGATCCTCGTCACCGGCCCCACCGGCTCCGGCAAGAGCACGACCATTCTCCGCATCATCACGAGCCTGGACCGGAGCGCGTTGAAAATCGTGACGATCGAGGAGCCGATCGAGTATTCGCTCGATGGCATCGTCCAGACCGATGTTTCCAACGGCCGCATGACGTTTGCCAGCGCGCTCAAGGCGGAGCTGCGCAACGATCCCGATGTGATCGTCGTGGGCGAGATCCGGGACCAGGAGACGGCCAAGATCGCGATCCAGGCCGCGCAGACCGGCCATCTGCTCATGAGCACCCTGCACACGAACAACACGACAGAGACCATCAGCCGGCTTTTGACGCTCGGTTGCGAGCCAGACGAGGTTCGGTCATCGTTGCGCTGCGTCATTGCCCAACGACTGGTTCCCCGCCTGTGCATGAACTGCCGGCAGTTGATTCCCGCGACCGAAAAAGTGGCCGGGCTGTATGCAGCTTATGGCATGGGCCCGGTGCCGCCCCAAATTTACACCAAAAAAGGATGCGCGCAGTGCCAGGGCGAAGGGACGCGAGGCCGGCTGCCGGTTTTCGAAGTGCTGTCGCTGACGGACGAGTTGAAACTTTTTGTACTGGCCGGCTTCGACGCCGATGCGTTTCGCTCCAAGTGGCGGCGCGAAGGCGGCGTCACCCTTGGGATGTATGCACTGAACCTGGTCGCGGCCGGCGAAGCCGACCCGGGCGAACTCGATTCGCTCACTGCCGAAGTGCTTTCGTTCTCTGAACCTGGCTCAAAATTGAAAGGGGCTGCTCGATCACCGGCTGTAGTTGGTAGTTTGTAGGTGGTAATTAGGCCTCGAACAATTTGCCCTCATTTGTCATTTGCAAAACATTTGCTTAACGCTATTCGAATAACTTCCTGATGCCGACCAGACTGTATAAATTTCTTTTCGCCCTGCTTGGGCTCACTGGTGGCCATCTGCTTTGGGCCGATTCAACCGTTTCTCCCGCGGCTGTACCCACCTCGCCAAAGCAGCGTCCACTTTCGGCGGACGAAGCGATGCCCGCCACCATGATTTTTCACGACGTGCCGGTCAGCATGGTCGCGCACATCATCAGCGCACGGCTTGGCCGGAAAGTGGAGATTGAGACAAACGCCACCCAGCTGATCTCAGGTGATTTTGGCCACCTGGGGTTAATCCAGGCACTCAACGAAGCCGCGGCCAAAGCCGGCCTTGCGGTTATCGACGAAGGATCTGACGGGTTTCACCTCGTTCCGCGCGACAGTTTGCCGGGCAAATTCAGGCCTGGTTCCGCAACTCCAGTTTCGCCTGCGGCCATCACGCCGACGGGAAAATCAGCGGCTGGCCTCGCGGCCGAAAGGCAGCGCGAGGCGGCCCAGCAAGCGGCGGACGAAAAACGGATCGAGCTGCTCAGGTTGCGCGCAAAGCTTCTGCTTGAGGCGCCGGATCAATGAAATATTTTGAACAGAAGATCGCGAAGCGTTGTGGGGATTTCACCATCAAAGGCAAAAACAAAGCCTGCTTGGAAATTTGGCACGAGCCAATGCCAGTCTCTTCGTTTCCTTTGCGACCTTCTGTAAAAATGGTTTGGGAAGGCCTCGGCGCGCCCGGCGGTCGCGCCCTACCCACCTGAGGCCTGCGCGGCCCGACGCTTTTCCTTTCTTCGCTGCAGAGTGAGCCAGACCCAGCCCAGCAGCGAAAGCATCATCATGACGGGCGAACCCACCATCGTCAGGTTCGATGGCACGAGAAAGGTAAGCGCCCCCGTCAAAAAGAGAAAGCCCAGCGCCAGCCGCCGGCCGCCAAACAAAATGCCGATCAACACGAGAAACACGGCCAGATACGCGAGTTTGAGAAAAAGCACGGTGCCATACTGCAGCATCAAGGTGTCGGCCATGGCCTGCAATTGCTGCCGGGTGAGATCAGCCGCGGTGTTCATGGCGCGGGAATTTTTGCCTTCTTCGCGGTATCGATCCAGTCCCGGGCATAAGCAGCGGCGATCCCCGGCTCATCCATCACGAGCAGGTTTTCATTATTGCGTCCGGAGAGGGCCATCCAGTCGTAGGATCCCGTCAGCACGATGCGGCGATCGATGACACCATACTTCTGATGATGGCTCCATTTCGTCACGGCATAAACGTAGGGAACCCGGTTCTGTTCGAAGAACGCCGGCGTTTGATAGTCCACAATGGGTGGATCCTCCTTGAGAATAATCCCAATCACGACTTTCCGGCGAAAAGCCCGGACGATCGCGTCGCCGATTTTTTTCGAAGTAATGGCGGATTGGCTGATCAAAATTTCAGCCGACGCCTGATCGAGCGCGGCGACGACGGCGCCTTCGAGATTGTCGCCGGGAGCAAAGAAGACCCGGACGTTCGACGGCAGCGGAATATCGGCCGGCGGAGGCAGCACGTGGATGCGCGCGGCGTCCGGGGCGGCCTGCGCCAGCCACGCCAGAAACGGAAATAGCATCCAGCTCGGCTTCATTAATCGAGATCCACCTTGATCCCCTGCCCCTCCACCACCGTGCGGGGTGAAATCCGGATGAGGATCGATTTTGGCCCGGGAGTGCTGGCCACCGGCGGCGGCACTGGCACCGGCTTGGCTGCCTCGATGGGGAATGTCGGCGTGCCATCGGTTGAAACGTCCGCGAGGGATCCCTGGCGCGATGAAATCAAGAATGCCTTCAAGCGAGGGTCTTTGATGACCGAGGTTTTTTCCCCGTCGCTCAAATCATCCCAGGTTTTGGGGACAAAGGAATAGTAGCCGACCACCGCGCTTTGCCCGAGCTGGCGGCCCGGCGCAACCTGTCCGGGTGTTTCGTTCAAGCGGATGGCTTTTTTCCAGGCGACCTCGTCCTTGGCATAGGTCGCGAGAAAGGCGTTGATCACGGACTGGCCGGAACAACCGGACAACGACTCCGCCGCCGACCATGCCGCCAGATGCAGTCCCAGAAACGCAACCACGAGTAGTTTCATCGGGCCAGTTTAGCAGCGTTTCCGCCGCCCCTCCAAATTTTTCAAAACCTCAACCCAGGGCCCGTACCGCCAACCTTTTCAAAAGCGAGTCAGGCGATTTCGACCAGGGATGAAGCATGGTTTTCCTCAACCCAACGCACGCAAAACTGCACCAGCTGGGTGGCGTTTTTGATGTTAACCTTGCGTTTTATGTGTGCGCGGTGCGTCTCCACGGTTTTTATGCTGATGTTGAGTTTCGTCGCAATCTCTCGCGTGGGGAGGCCATTGCCGATGAGATTCACCACCTCCAATTCGCGATCGCTCAAGCTGCTTACAGGCGAGTCGGTTTCAAACGACCGGCCGATGGTGAGCTGGCTCAACATCTGACCGGCGACGTTTTCGCTCACATAAAGGTGGCCTTTGCCAACGCGGCGGATTGCTTCGACGATCTTTTCAGCCAGATCGCCTTTCATGAGGTAGGCACGGGCACCGGCTTTAAGCGCCCGCAGCGCATAAATCGACTCATCGTGCATGGAAAGCACGAGCACACGGATGGCGGGGTCAAATGCCTTGATGTTCTTGACCAGCTCCAAGCCGGAATTTCCCTTCAAGGAAATGTCCGCAATCACAAGATCCGGCCGCAGTTTCATGATTTCGGTGGTCGCCTTGGCCACGTCCTCGGCCTGGCCACAGACCTGCATGTCGGGCTCAGCCCCGATCAGCGCGGTCAAGCCGCGCCTGATCAGGGAATGATCGTCAACAATGTAGATGTTCGTTTTCATCGGGTGCGGCAGTCGTGGGTCGGGCAAGACGGCCTGCAGCCAACGGATATTTTAACTGGACCGCGGCCCCACTGGGCTGGTGGTTGCCAAAATCGAGGCTGCCACCGAGAATTTGCGTCCTGTATTTCATGCTATGCAGACCCAAGCCATCTGGGCGGCTGGTGCCGGCCGGAAATCCTGATCCATTGTCCTCCACCCGGAGCTCCGCATAAGTGGCCGAAATCTCGACCTTGATCCTGATCTCGGTCGCTCTGCCATGACGAATCGAATTACTGACGGCTTCCTGAACAATGCGATAAAGGTGGATGATCTGATCGGGGCTGTGATGCGGCAGGCGGCAGGGAAGATCGAGCCTGGCGGCCAACCCGAAACGGGTCTCGGTTTGGCGTACGAGCTCGCGCAGGGCGTCCTCCAAGGAGGCGTAGTTCAGCTGGGCGGGAACAAGGCCGTGGGCCATCGAACGGGTGCGTTTCATGGCCGCCGTTACATCCGCCTTGAGTTCGTCGAATTCACGCTGCAGATCCGGCGCCTTCGTCGCCAACCGGCCGGCAAGTACTTCCATCATGCAACCAAGGCCGGCGAGCTCCTGGCAAACATCGTCGTGCAATTCATGGCCGATGCGATTCCGCTCGCGCTCGCCGGCCCGCAGGCATTGCTGCTCCATGCATTTCTGCTCGGATATCGCCACGATCAATCCGGACAGACTGGCTCGACCATTGTCGCCAACCAGCCGGTGTAAAAGCCAATGACGCACCCACAACAGTTCACCCGGAGCAAGAATGATGCGATAGTCGATCGACCGGCGCGCAAGGTCGGATGCATCCAAGGCAAAAAACGCCTTAACTTCGTGAAGGTCGAGCGGACACACCCGGTCGAGCCAACGTGCACCCGGCTTCTGCCCTACGCGATCAAGCAGTGTTGTTGCTTCCTCACACCGGCCAGAATCGAATGATATCAGTTCAAGCGTGTCTGCCCAAGCTTCCCAAATTGCGGCCTGCAACAAAGGAAGGATCGATGGCAGCAAACCGTGCCGGCTGGCGTCCCGATTGTGGCCCGATCCGGAAACGCCGCTTTGTTCAGCCGGGGAAAACAGCCTTGGCTTTTCCAAAGTCTGGCTGGGGAAGACGGTTGGCGCGACTCGGGTTTCCTCAATGGGCGCCAAAGCAATGCCCGTAAAGTCATGGCTCGCCACATTCGCGGGCTCTTGTTCGATTTCGGTGGTTGTCGATGGATTCGAATTCACGGCAAGCCCCTGCAAAAAGCAATTCCTCTGCCGACTCCAGCTAGTTCGTCACTTATCTAGCTTTTGATACAATTTTACTCCCTGCCATAAACTCCTGGCGAAGGGAGCCTGCTCCATCAATTATCCCGCCCCCAAGCCAAAGACGTTGAATTGGTGCCAGGCAGAAAACCACAGCAGTATCTTCAGGGTCAATGCCTTGAAAATTTCAAGGCACCGTTTAACCGCCTCTTTCATCGCCGAGCCGGCGCCAATAAATTCGATTACCTAATCCTGGAATACACAAGAAGTAGATTGTCTAATTTTACAGAGACTTGATTCTGTTCACAAGCAACTGCCATCAGTTTGCGCCGGTGAAACGGCGCTCAATAGGCCGAGCGCGGTGGAAAAACCACCTGGCTCGCCGTTTGAAAGAGAATCCGCAGGTCAAGCGACAGCGTCCAACGGCGAATATAGATCATATCGTAGCCAATGCGTTTTTGCAGCATTGATGGCTCGGAGATTTCCCCGCGAAATCCCCGGGTTTGCGCCAGCCCGGTGATGCCGGGTTTCACAAAATGCCGGGTGTAATACGAGTTGACGATCTTGGAAAACTGCTCGTCGTGCTCGAGCAGGTGCGGACGGGGACCGCTGACACTCATGTCGCCCATGAGCACATTCAGAAACTGGGGAAACTCGTCCAAGCTCGTCCGGCGCAGGAAACGACCGAAAGGGAAAACCCGGGAATCGTTCGCCTGCGCCTGCTTGGTGAGCGCTGCGGCAGTATCAGCCACGTGCATCGTGCGGTATTTAAAGATAAGGAATTTTGTGCGGTTGAGCCCCGACCGATACTGCCGATGGATGACCGGCCCGGATGACTGTCGCCATTGCATGATCCACACCAAGAGTGTGAGCGGCGGCAGAACAAAAAGCACGACCGGCAGGGACACGGCAATGTCGAGCACCCGTTTCAGCAACCGGTTCATCGGGTTTTCCAGCGGTTCGCTGGCCTGCGTCACGAAGGTAAACTGGCCCTCATGCTCGACGCTGATGGACTGAGCAGGGAAATACTTCTGCACGTGGGCAAAGAAGCGAACCCGGCAGGCCGCCTCTTCGGCGCATTGCGCAATCGCCCTGCCCTCTTCCAAGGGAAAACTGTGCTGTGAAACAACCACCTGCGCCACATTGTGCTCCTGCAAGACACGGCGCAGGTCGTCCAGCACGCCAAGCTTCGGCAGGGGTATTTGGCTGGATGCGCCAGGTTCGCTGTCGCCCACCCATCCCACGATCTTGATCCCAAGATGTTCCCGGGCGGCCATCATGCAATGGAGCTTCATGACCTCATCTGGCTTTGCCACCAGCAAAGTCCGCATGAGCACTTTTCGGAAAAAAAGCCGGACAATAATCCTCGGGAAATATACATTCGCCGCCGTCAGCACGAAGGCCATTAGGAAAATGTAGCCAAACAGGAATTTGCGGGACACTTCATTGTCCTTGATCACAAACGCGAGCGTGAAGAGCACGATAACGAACCGGAAAAGCTGGTGCCATGAGTGGCGCATGGACTCGATAAACCCCATGTCACCCAAGCGGTGGCCGGAAAGGTGCAATCCCCGGTGCTGCCAAAACGACGCGATGACGACCCCAAAAAGGTACAGCCATACATTCGGTCCCCGCACGCCGTGAAAGGCCGGGCTGGCCTCGGCGAATGCCAGCCATCCGATGTAGGCTCCGGCCGCGGCAACCGTAAGTGCGCACCAGTGCAGGTAAACGACGCCGTCCTTTCGGTCTTTTAGCATTTAATCTTCTCCATGTGAGTATTATTCCTCACCTACCATAACCGCCAATTGTGCCAAACTCGCGGCAATTATGATCGGCCTACACCTTGTCTATAGATAGTCTTTGCCATGGCTTATATATCAGGGAAACCCTGATTATTGGCCTGCCCATGGGAACGTTCTTGTCAGGAAAAAGCCTGGCCAAAGTCTCCTGCCTTGAATCCAGTCACCACACATGGACCCGCATCACACCATCCATTTCCTCATGGATCCAGCCGGGCTTTTGCCCCCCCAGGCCAGGGCCCGGCAAAACGCAGCAGCCAACCCATGAACGATGAAAGTTTTTATCCAAACAATATCCAATGAAAACCCTCCAACCCAGCTCTATTGCCAGGGATTTCTTTCGGTTGGCACGCGATTCGCTAAACTCTGTGATGTATGTGTCCATTATGCTCAATAATTTGCAACAACCAGCCTTGCTTCGGCGGCGGCAAGGCCGCTGGTTGCAACTAGCGATCAATCATTTAACAAAGCTTCTCCCTACTCTCGCATACCGATTTTCACCTGCATCGATAATCAGCCGTCCGCCGGTCTGCTTTAGAAAAGACTGGCCGTAAACATGAACCCGACCGGCCGACTCAGAATCCTGCATGCCGACACCGATGACCTGGAAAATCCACTCCGGGGAGGACAGCCGGTACGCACGTTTGCGGTTAATGCGCGGATGGCGGCACGGCACGACATCACGGTCTTTACCTCCGTCTATAAAAACTGCCGGCGGCGGATGGAACGCAGTGGCGTGCGTTATAAGCGGCTGGGATTCCGCCTGCCGCCATTCGGCTTGTCGCCCCATCTCTCATTCCTAGCGGCCTTGGGCCCGACGATCGCGCGGACGCCCCACGATCTCGTGGTCGAAGAATTTACCCCCCCGGTCGGTTTTTGCGGCCTGCCTTGGTGGACCAAGGCCCCAGTCGTTTTGGGCGTCCAATGGTATTTTTTCGACCAATGGGAAAAGCGTTACCACCTTCCTTTCAGCCGCTGGATGAAGCGCCTGGCCAGGACCGGCCGGTATCGCCACGTGATCGTCCAGTCCAATGCGATGGGGCGCGAACTCCAATCGCTGCTGCCCCGTGCAACCGTCCGGTGCATCCCCTCCGGCATTGACGACTCGGCTTTCAGCGAGGGCCAGGGGGCCGGCGATTACGTTTTATTCCTGGGCCGACTGGACATGGAGCACAAGGGCCTTGACCTGCTGATCGAGGCGTGGCGGAAAACCTGCGGCCCGGCGAAAATACCGTTGGTCATCGCGGGCGAAGGGCCGGCCCGGGCGGAGCTTGAGGCCATGGTCGCGCGGGAAAAATTGGACGGTTTGGTCCGTTTCGTCGGACGGGTCGAAGGCGCGGCCAAACAGGATGTGCTCAAGCGCTGCCGGCTGTTTGTCATGCCATCGCGGTACGAGACTTTCGGGATCGCCGCCCTCGAAGCCATGGCCGCCAGCAAGCCGGTCGTCTGCTTTGATATCGACCACCTTAACGAATTGGCCACCCCGCCCTGGGCGGAAAATATCGCCAAATTTGACAGCGACGCGCTGGGCCTGGCCATCGCGCGCCTGTGGCTGAATCCGGAACACTGCCAGGCCATGGGCGAACAGGCCCGCCGACGCGCCTGGGACTACCGCTGGGACGCAATCGCCCGCCAGCAGGAAGATTTTTATCTCGAAATCATCGCATCCACCTCCCGTCGTGAAACCACTCAAAATAGCCGTTTACTACCCGTGGGTATATCTTAAGGGGGGCATTGAACGTTCGCTGGCGGCCCTGATCTCGCGGAGCGGTCACGACTGGACCGTGTTCACCAGCCACTACGATCCGGACAGCACGTTCGCGGAGTTCGCCAAGTTCAAAATGGTGCAAGTGGGCGACGTCAGCGTGAGGCGCGACATGGGCTCCGTCTTCAAGGCCTCACTTCGCATCATCAACCTGCGCCTGCCGCTCGAAGGGTTCGACGCCTTTGTCGTCTGGTGCGATGGTCTCGGCACCCTCACGACTTTTCGAAACGCCCGCATTCCAACTTTTTGCATTTGCTCGACACCGCTGCGCGCGGTTTACGACCCCGTCTACGCCCGGGAAGCCTTGCGCAGCCGGCACCCGCTGGCAAGGCTGGCCTACCACTTGTTCAAGCACGCGTTTCATTTCACCGACCGCCTCGCATGGAGCCGTTTCGATGGCGTTGTGGCCACGAGCCGCGAAGTCAAGGAGCGCATCGTGCGCAACCGCCTCTATCCGGACGATGCCCGGATGGTGCTTTATCATCCCGGCATCGATGTCGACGATGCGCCGAAGGAAGTAAGCTACGAACCGTTTCTTCTCGTGCCGGGGCGGATTTCGTGGACAAAAAACATTGAGCTGGCGGTCGATGCCTTCCTCCAGGCCGGCCTGCCGGCGCCATGGCGATTGGTGGTGGCCGGTTTTGTCGACCAAAAGAGCCAGCGGTATTTGGAGCAGTTGAAGCAACGCGCCGGCGACCACGCCCGCATTGAATTTGTCGTCAGCCCTTCCGATGAGCAGTTGAACCGCCTTTATGAAACCGCCTATGCCGTGCTGTTCACGCCGCTGAACGAAGACTGGGGCATGGCGGTCCTCGAAGGCATGCTTCGCTCAAAACCCGTGATCGCCAATGCCAGCGGCGGGCCCAGGGAAAGCGTGGTCGACGGAGCCACCGGATGGCTGCTGGAACCCGAAGTCGGACAATGGAGCGCACTGTTGCGCACCCTGCCCAACCAGGCTGTTGCCGTGAAAAACATGGGCGCGCAGGCCCGGTTGCATGTCGAGAAATACGACTGGAAACGGTTCGTCAAAGGCGTTGACGACCTGGTCGATTCGACGGTTCAAAAAATTTCCAAGTCCCTTCCCTCCAAGTCCAAGCCTAATGCCTTAATTCCGTGACGAAAACCAAACTCGACCCAGCCCGCATGCTCGCGGCCAGCCTTGATGCCGACCCGGCAGTTTCTGCCGAGAGCATAATCCAAAAGTTCCGCATTCGCTGGAAGCTCTTCGCCGCCTGCGCGGTGATCGCGCCGGCCATCGCGATGAGCCTGGCCTGCCTGGTGCCGACAACCTACAAGTGCACGGCCCAGGTGCTCATCCGCCACCAAGGCGGAGAATACGATTTATACCAGGAGTTTGTCCCCCGGCTGCCGTTGCTGAGCGGCGCGACCACGGCGGAAATCATGCGCAGCGGGCCGGTTGCGAGCCAGATGATCGAATCGGTCGGGGTCGAGAACACGGACATTGCCCGCCCAGCTTACAAGGTGCTTTTCGGCAAAGCCGCCGCGCTGATCATGCCGCTTTTCGGCGGCGAGACTGAAGATGTCGCGGCGATGAAAGATCCGAAACTCAAAGGCCTGTTCCTGGCTTCCGAGCTCAAGTCATCAATTGAAGCCAACACGCTCATGGTTGAGCATGGCGGCAGCCTGACGCCGGATGAACTGATCGAAGTCACCGTCAAATCCACCAACCGGGAAAAGGTCGCGGCGATGGTCAACGGGCTTTGTGAAACTTTCATTGCCGAATACAACCGCCGCGCGGGCGAAGAGATTGCCGCCGCCAAAAAAGCCCTCGCTGAACCGGCGGCAAAAACCGAACAGGACATTGCGCGCCTGCGCGCACTGCTGGCATCGGGCGCCGAAGAGGATGCCCAGCTGTCAGAAAGCAGTGCCAACACACCGCTGGCCGAAGGTCTCGCCAAGACTATCTCCGACCTGGAGATAGAATTGGTCCAGTTACGCCAGACCTATACGGAAAACGCCGCCCATGTTGTCCAAGCCAAGGCGGAATTAGCGCGTGCCCGCGGCATGCTCTCCAACCAGGAGGCACTCGATACCGCAAAGGAGGTGTTGAGCGCGCTCAAACGAAAGCAGCGCGAACTTGGGCTGGCCGCGCAACTTTTTGAGACCAACCAAAGCGGGCTTTCCATTGATGAAATGGGCCTGACCCCGAAAAAATCCAAACTTATCGCCGTGCTTCACTACGGCATTCCCGGCGGGGTGGGACTGGCCGGCGGCATTTTTATCGGCGTGGTCAGCCTGCTGATCCTTGACCTGCTGGATCCGCGCTTGTTTGTGGCGCATGACGCCATGTCGGCCACGGGCCTGCCCCTGCTCGGCGTGATCCCGGCCGACAGCGCGGCATTGCCGGGCAGCCCCGAACAAGTGGCCGAGTTTCCCCGCAGCGGCGCGCGAACCGCACTGCTGCAAGCACTCGGGAAGCTCGATGTGCTGGCGCGCGATGCCTCCCGCATCCTCGTCGTCACCAGTGCCGAGGATGAAGCCTCGTCGGCCACGGTCGCCTTGCAGTTGGCCTCGCTGGTGGCGCGCGATCGCGACAGCCGGGTGCTCCTGGTGGATGCCAATTTCGACCGCCCTGACCTCACGAGGGTGTTCAACGCCGACAAGGATGCGGGCCTGCTGGATGTGCTGGATGGGCAAAGCGATCTCGCGGCCGCCATCCGCCCGACCAAACTTGCCCGGCTGTCATTCATTGGCATGGGCCGCCCCGATTTGCGCGACGAAGCGGGTTCAACACGCCAGGGTTGGGAAAGTTTTATCGAGCAGTGCCAAAAAGGGCAAAACACCATCATCGTGCACGCCGGCGGACTTTTGAATTCCCGCGAAGCCGCGCCGCTGGCCCAACGGGCGGATCGCCCGCTGCTCGTGACCAACCGACAGGACTCCAAGCGAAATTCCCTGGCCCGCGCCGCCGCGCTGCTCGCGGAAATCGGTGTGCCCGCGCTCGGCATCATTCATTGCGATTCCAGGGCCTGAGCCCGAGGCACTTTCATTGAGGACCGAACCGTGAACACGCCGTCAAACACCCTTGCCCCCCACAGGCTTTTCTGGACGGCGGCGATCCTTGCCGCCGTGGGAGCAGGGATTTTGATTCCGCTGGCCAGCGACCTCAAGCTGCAGATGAAGGTCATCCTCGCTCTCGGCCTCGCAGGCCTTGCCGTCCTGCCGGTGATTCCCAACCGGCGGCTGGCGCTGGTCTGCGCCTGGGTGCTGGCCCTCCCGCTCAGTTTGGAAAAGGTGTTTCAAATCTTCCCGTCAGCCTACCGGGGTTTCATGGGTTCGCCCCTCGTGCTTTCCGGGGCGGACCTGGCTTTTTACGCCCTGGCTATCTCGCTGCTGATCGAAGTCGTCCGCACACGGCAAAAAGTGTTTTTCTGGTCTGCTCCCGCCAAGGTCTATGGCCTGCTGATCGTCTGGGTTTGCGCGATGTTCCTGCTGATGAGCCCGACCGGCTCGGGCACCATGCAACTCATCCACTGGGTAAAAATGCTCGCCTATCTCGTGGTCTTTTCTTCGGCGATCCGCACTCGCGAGGAACTTTTGACCGTGCTCGTCGCCGCGGCCGTCGCCGTGATGATTCAATCCCTGGTCGTGGGGGCCACCGATGTCCTGGGCCACAAGGTGGGCTTCTCGTCCAAGGTAACCGGCGAAACCATGATGGCCTTCACCGGGGGCGATGACGGCGAAACGATCACGCGGGCAACCGGCACGGTGGGCCACGTCAATCAACAGGCCATGTTCCATGTGCTTTTCACGATTCCACTGTTCGGTCTCTTCATGGTGCGCAATTGGATCTGGCGCGTGTTCATCGCCGTGGTGCTGGCGGGAAGTTTCTGCGCAGTCATCCTTACTTTTTCGCGCGCTTCATGGATTTCCACCTCTTTGGCTGCGATCATCATCTTATCGATCGCCTGGAAACGGGGTCGCATTACCCGCCAGGGATGGATGGCAATTTGCCTGGGGATGCTGGTCGCCGTGGTTTGCATCGGGGCGTTTTCCAGCAAGATCGTCGAGCGAATCACCGAGGGCGACAATGGCGCGTCCTCCTCGCGCGTCCGCATGGCCTTGTTGGCGATCGATCACGCCACGCATCATTTGATCACCGGCGTTGGACCGGGTAATTTCATCGACGCCCGGCTGGCCGAGTATCCCGCCGAATGGGCGCGCGATGTCTGGCTGCCGCGCTCCAAAGACTACAAGCCGCGCGACCTGGCCGGACTGGAGCTTTACGAAGTCGAACTCCAGGGCCAGTGGTATTACATGCCCGGCGTGGTCCATAACAAGTTCCTGTTGATGGCGGCTGAGCTCGGCCTGGTGGGCTTGGGGCTGTTTTTGTGGTTCCAGTGGCGAATACTCCGCCAGGCTTGGTCGAGCCTGCGGACCAAGGACCCCGTGCTCTGGTGGATCGGCCTGGCCTTGATCGGTGCCTTTTGGGCCAACCAGTCGGAATTCATGCTCGAACTTTTCTACGACGACAAGACCGTGCTCATGCCCCTTTTCGTCGATGTCCTGATCATCACGCTGGCGCGAATTGTGGCGAAATCCGAGCCGCCGGAGGAATTGGCGTGAAGCAGACGCGTCCCAGCCTCCTCTTCAACAGCCTGTCCCAAGCCGGCGTGAGGGTGCTCGGCTCGGCTTGTGCGCTGGTGCTGACCTGGCTCATCGCGCGGCGGTCGGTGGCCGAATTGGGCGTGTTTCGCACGTTGTTCGTATATTTCCTGATGTGCGAATTCATCCCCCTGCTCGGGATGCAGATGTTTTTGTTTTGTGAGATTTCCCTGCACCCGGACAAAATCAAGAAATACACCCTGCATGCGCTCATTTTTGCGCTGGTTGTCTCGGTGGTGACCACCGGCGTTCTCTGCACCTTGGCCCTTTCGGGGGGATACAGCGAAGGCATCCGGCACGGATTGTTCATCGTCGCGGCGGGTTTGCCGGCGACGGCGGCAAGCCTCGTGGGCCTTTCTGTGCTGGTGGGCGCCGGACAAGCCACGCGCTTCAGTTTGATCCAGGGCGTCGAGACCCTGGTGCGAACGGCGATTGGAATCGTCCTCATCCTTTCGGGTTGGGGTGTTTTATCGGCCATTGCCGCGATGGTCGTGACCCGCTGGGGCGTGCTCTTCGGCTACTGGCACGCGATCAAACCGCTTTTCAAGGATGAACCCTGGCACTTTGACGGCGCATTTTTCCGCGGATTCTTGCGCCAGGTGCCGACCTTCGCCGGCATCACCCTGCTTTCGCTCGTGACGCGTTTTGCCGCGCAGACCATGCTGCCGTGGATCCTCGACGATTCGGCGGCGGGACAATTTGCGGCCGCCTTCGCGTTCATCGATTTGACGCTGCTGGTGCCGACGGCGCTGACGACCAACCTCATGCCGGTGCTTTCCCGCAAGGCCCACGAGCCGCCACCGGCCCTGACGGAAGCGTGCCGTCAGGGCATCAAGGTCATGGCGACGGGAGTGCTTCCGGTCTGTGCCGTCGTGGCGGCAGTTTCCCGCCCCATGTTTGCCGCCGTGCTGCCCGGACACGCCTCCTACGCCGTTTCGGCCCGGGTGCTCGAAGTCATCATCTGGACCTGCTGCCTGCAGGCGGTTGACCAAGTCCTTTCGTCGGCGGCCATCGCCCGCGGCCGCCAGGACCTCGACTTGCGCACGGTGCTGATCGGGGCGGTCGGCCTCGTCGTGCTGCTCGCCATTTGCATTCCCTTTTTCGGCGTGATGGGGGCATCCATCGGCGTGCTCGGCGGCACCGCGCTTCTGGTGTTCACGCGCTTCGCCCTCGTTGGCCCGCTGGTTCCCGGCCTCCAACCTTTCGAGCTGTTGTGGCGGCCGACGTTAGCCGCCGTGGCCGCCATGGCCGCCGCAACCGCGGCCGCCCAGCTTCACTGGCTGGCCGGCGCCATCGCCGGGGGGGTGGCCTACCTGGCCGTCTTGGCGGCTTTGGGCGGCTTTGCGCAGGGCGAACGCCAGGGCTTGCTCAATCTTCTTCAACCGAAACACACCTGATTTTCCTCATGACGCTTCGGCAAACTTTCCAACTCATCCGGTCCGACGTGCGCGCCCGCGTGCGGTACGACGGTAAAAGGCCCGGGCTTTGGTCCGGCTTGGGCACGCTGCTGTCACCGTCCAATCTCGCGCTCGCCGTCTGGCGCTTCCAAGCGCTGATCCATCGCAAGCACATCCCGGTGTTGAACAAATTCCTCAGCCTGGCCAACCTGGTTTTATTCGCCGCCGAGCTGGAACCGGAAGCAGAGGTCGCCGACGGATTCATCCTGCTCAACCCCGTCGGGATCATGCTGCACGGCCACACCAAGATCGGCCGCAATTGTATTTTTGCCCACCAAATCACGACGACGCTGGGCCCGCGGGTCGGCTTCGATCCGGTCAATGACTACATTATCATCGGCGACAATGTCGTGATCAGCGCGGGTGTGCGCATCATTGGCAACCTCACCATCGGCTCCAACACCTGGGTGGGCCCCAATACCGTGGTCACGGAATCGCTTCCCGCCGGCTCCATCGTCCTGGGAAAACTGGTTCGGCCGCGCGCCGCCTGATCTGCCATGACCCTCAAGCAAACGCTCCAACTCATCGCGGCGGATACCCGCGAACGGGCGCGCCTTGAGCAGAAGCCTTACCACTTCGCCTCCTATTTGAAACTGCTGCTGAACCCACCGGCGATGGCGGTGGTGCTCTACCGCTTCCAGCACTGGCTGCACACCAAAGGCTGGCCGCGGCTGGCGGAAATGTTGCGGCGGTTGAACATCATGCTCTTCACCGCGGACATCAGCTCGCAGGCGGTCATCGGCGAACACTTCATGCTCCTGCATTCGAATGGTATTTGCGTGGGCGACCGGGTGCGCATCGGGCGCAACGTTTATCTCGTGCATCACAACACGATCGCCACCGGGCCGCGGCCCGACGAGCAGTCCGGCGATCTCGTGGTGATCGACGACAACGTCATCGTCGGCTGCGGTGCGCGTGTCCTCGGCAACATCACCATCGGCCACGACACCTTCCTCGGCGCCGGTGCCGTGGTGACCGAGAACCTGCCGGAATGCAGTTTCCACCTCGCCGGACCGGGCGAAAAAAACGAATTGCTCTAGACTCATGTCCTCCTCTCCCCGACTCGCCTTTATCATCGTGAGCTACAACACGCGCGACCTGCTCGATGCGTGCCTGGCCTCGGTCTACCGGCATGCGAGCGGGCTTCCCATCGAAGTCATCGTCGTGGACAACGCCTCCCACGATGGCAGCCCCGCCATGGTCCGCGAAAAGCATCCCGCCGCCGTCCTGGTCGAAAGCGGGGAGAACCTTGGCTTCGGCCAGGCCAACAACCTCGGCTTTGCCAGCAGCCGCGCCCCTTTTGTGATGTTGCTCAACAGCGATGCGCTCCTGCTCGAGGACACCGGTGCGGCGCTGGTCCGCTTCCTCGAAGCCAACCCGCGCGCCGGCATCGTCGGCCCGGATGTCGTCTTGATGGATGGGACGCGCCAGCCAAAAACCCGCGGGATGCTCCCGACTGCGCGGGTGATGCTGAACCAGAATCTTCTCCTCTGCCGGGTGTTCCCGCGCTCGCGTTTATGGGCCGGCCTGTACGTGGAAGCCGATTGGGGACGCGAGGCCCGCGTCGGCTGGGTTTCCGGCGTTTGCATGGTGATCCGCCGGGAAGCCTATGAGCAGAGCCGCGGCTTCGACCCGGCGATTTTCATGTATGCGGAGGACATCGACCTCTGCCGCCGCTGCGCCGCGCTCGGTTGGGAAACCTGGCGGATCAATGGCCATGCGGTCAAACACCTGTGCGGCGGCAGCACCAAGACCGACGCACAGGTGCTGCGCAACCGCGTCCTGCAACAGCGCAATTTCCTGCGCCTGCTCGACCAGTCGATGGGCCCGGCCGGCCGGGCCGCCACCCGCTTCAGTTTTGTCGTGGGCCTTTCACTGCGCTCGATCCTGCGCGGGCTGGCCTCGCTCGTGGGCGGCGCCGGCCGGCGCCTGGCCTTTCGCGCCGACCTGCGCTGCCTGTCCGATTTCATCGGGCTGACGCGCACCTTACCGGGGGAACGCCATGCGCATCGGACTTGACGCCCATATTCTCGGCAAGGGCAAAGGCGGCGTGGAACGGGTCGTCCACCAGATGGTGCGCCTGCTGCCCGGGCTGATGCCACAGTGCGAATTTGTCGTCTTCACGAAAAAGGACTACACGGCGCCGTTTGGCCACCGTCCGAATGTTCGCTACCGGCGCCTGCCGGTGGACGATCCGCTGCTCCAGCGTTCATTCGTCCTGCCGTGGCTCGCCCGCCGCGAACGTCTCGACCTGCTGCACGTGCAACGCGCGGCACCGCCGTGTGTGCGCGCCCGCCTGGTCGTGCACACCCACGACCTTTTGCCGCTCACCGCTCCCGCCGATCATCCGGGATTGCGCGACCAACTGGTGCGGCGACTGATGCCAGGGTCAATCCGGCGGGCTGACTGCGTGCTCACCGTGAGCGAATCCGTGGCCGCGGAGATTCGCCGCCATTTCCCCCATGCCGCCGGCAAACTGACCGCCATTCCGAACGGCATCGATGCGGATTTTTTCCGGCCCAGGCCGCCTGGCGCCATGCGGACGCCCCTCCACGCCCGGCTGAACTTGGCCGGCGACTACGTGCTTTATCTCGGGGCCCTCATGGCGCGAAAAAACCTCGAGGTCGCCATTCGCGGCTTCAACCGGTACCTGCGCGACCCCCTGCTCCCTGCCTCCGCGCGCGGCACCAAACTGGTCCTGGCCGGCATGTCGCGTTCGCAGGCCCACGAGGCCAGTCTGCGCGCGCTGGCCGAAAAACTCGCTCCCGGCGCCGTCATCTTCGCCGGATTCATCAAGGATGAAGACTGCCTCGCCCTCCTGCAACACGCCACGGTTTTCCTGGCGCCCTCGCGCGGGGAAGGATTCGACCTGCCCGCGCTGGAGGCCATGGCGTGCGGCATCCCGGTCTTGGGTTCGGACATTCCCGTGCACCGCGAATTGCTGGGCAACGATGCGCGTTTTTTTCCGACCGATCAGCCGGAACGGCTGGCCACCGAGCTGCAACGCCTGATGACGCACGCGGATTTGCGCGCGCAGTTGGCGAAGCAGGGACCGGCGCGGGCGGCCGGATTCACCTGGGAAAACGCCATGCAGAGCCTGGCTGAACTTTATCACCACATCCTTTCCACCCCCGCAACGGCCGTCCCCCCATCATGACCTTCCGCGAATTTCGCCAGCTCGTCGCCAGTGACATCGAACGGTTTGCCGAACACACCGGCATGAAGCTTTCGTTCAAGAAAAAGGTGAGCATTTTTTTCATGCCTTCGATCCAGGCGATCTTCACCTACCGCCTGGGCCGCTACCTGTATTTGCGCGGCTGGCGGATCATCCCGAGGATTCTGTTCACCTTGAACATCATGGTCTGGGGCACCGACATCCCGCCGATGACGCGCATCGGGCGCGGCCTTTACATGCCCCACACCGTGGGCGTGACCATCTTCGCCGTTCTCGGGGATCGCTGCACGTGTTACGCGCAAGCCGCCATCGGTGGCGGCAGCGGCAGCGAAACTGACGTCGGCGCGGGGCCCGGCCTGCCGGTGCTCGGCGACGGTGTGCTGGTTGGAGCCCGGGCCATGATCGTCGGCCCCGTCCGGGTCGGATCGGGCAGCCTGGTCGGCGCCAACGCTTTCGTAACATTCGATGTGCCGGAAAATTCCACCGTCATTTCAGAGCCGGCGAAAATTCTCTGAAACAATCATGTGCCATTTTCGAAAACCAGATGAATCCCCTTCATAACCGCACCCGGCCGCTTTAGGCACATCGCCTGCTAATCCACAAACCTGCAGCTCAGCCGTCACTCACCTGCCAATCCCGATCATGGAAACCGTTCTCGAACCTGTGACCACCTCCGATCTTTCCCTGAGCCATGGGGCTGGGCTGCAAGAGCAGCCTGCCTTGCTCACGAGCCTCGCGGCGACGTTGAAACATGCAGCCGAACGCTCGCCCGCCAAGGGCGTGCGCTATATCCGCCCCGACGGGACCGAACGCATGCAGCCGTATCCGGAACTGATCGCGGAAGCTTCGCGCGTTTTGACGGGACTGCGCGCCGTCGGCCTGAAGCCGGGCGACAAGGTCATCTTCCAATTTCATCTCAACGAGGATTTTGTCCCCGCCTTCTGGGCCTGCATGATGGGCGGCTTCGTGCCGGTGCCGATCTCGATCCCCCCCGGCTACGACGAACCTCACAACATTCTCGCCAAACTGCAAAACGCCTGGACCATGCTGGAACAGCCACTGGTGCTGGCGGGCGCGGCCTTGGTGGCGGGACTGCAAAATTTTGCCCGTCGCCAGGGCCTCGAGAATTTCCGGGTCGAGTCGGTCGAGCCCCTGCGCGCCGCCGCCCCCACCCACGACTGGCACCGCAACCAACCCGAGGATCTCGCCGTCCTGTTGCTCACCTCGGGCAGCACGGGAATGCCCAAAGGCGTCCAACTCCATCATCGCAACATCCTCTCGCGCTCGGCCGCGACCGCGCAGTTCGACCAGTTTTCGAGCGCCGACGTGTCCTTAAACTGGATGCCGCTCGACCACGTCGGCGGGCTGGTGATGTATCACATCCGCGATGTCTACCTCGCGTGCGACCAAATCCAGGCGCCGACCGACCTCGTCCTGCAAAATCCCCTGATCTGGCTCGACTGGGTTGCACGCTACCGCGTCAGCATCACCTGGGCGCCAAATTTTGCCTTTGGTTTGGTCAACGACCAGGCTGAGGCGATTGCGCGCGGCCGCTGGGACCTGTCTTCGCTGCGCTTCATCCTCAACGGCGGCGAGGCCATCGTCAGCAAGACGGCCCGGCGTTTTCTCAGCCTGCTCACCCCGCACGGGCTCCCGGCGACGGCCATGCGCCCGGCTTGGGGCATGTCGGAGACTTCGTCCGGCGTGACCTCATCCCATCGGTTCACGCTCACGACGACCGCCGACAGCGATCCCTTTGTCGAGGTCGGCGGGCCCCTGCCCGGCACCTCGATCCGCATCGTCGACCTGCAGAACCGGCCGCTTCCAGAGGGAAAAATCGGCAGCCTGCAGGTCAAGGGACCGACGATCACGCCCGGTTACTACCATAATCCCAAGCTCAACGAGGAAGTCTTTACCGCCGACGGCTGGTTCATCACCGGCGATCTCGGCGTGCTCAGGGAAGGGCGCCTCACCATCACCGGCCGCGAAAAGGACGTCATCATCATCAATGGCGTCAACTTTCACAGCCATGAGATCGAGGCGGTGGTGGAGGAAGTCCCGGACGTCGAGGTTTCGTTCACCGCGGCCTGCGCGGTGCGCCTGCCGGGGGAAAACACCGACCGGATCGCCATCTTCTTTCATCCGGCGGCCGGCGGGGAAAAACGCCTGCCGGCGCTGGTCAGGGCCATCCGCTCCGCCGTGGTCAAAAACGAGGGCATCAACCCGGACTACGTCCTACCTGTATCCAAGGACCAGATACCGAAGACGGCCATTGGGAAAATCCAGCGCTCCCAGCTCAGGCAGCAGTTTGAGCGGGGTGACTATGCCGAGCTCGCCCGCAAATACGCCCAGGTCGCCGAGGGCAACGCCACCCCCGGGTGGTTTTACCAACCGGCCTGGCGTGATTCCGCCCCCTCCGCCACGGCCCTGCCGGCCGGCGCCTCATTCCTGATTTTTGCGGACCAAAGCGGCCTGGCTGCGGCCCTGCGCCAGGAACTGGCCGCGGCCGGCCACCCCTGTGTTTTCGTCGAAAAGGGAAGCGATTTTTCGCAGGTCGATTCCACGGCCTTCCGCCTGTCCCCGGGAAACCTTGAGCACTACAGCCTGCTCTTGCAGCGCCTGGGTTCGCTTCCGAATTACATTGTGCATGCGTACACCTACGGCAGCGACGAGGCCGAGCCCGCCAGCGTGGCCGGATTGGAAGCCGCGCAAGCGACCGGTGCCTACAGCCTGCTCGGGCTGGCCAAATCGCTGGCCAGGGCGGAAGCGAGCGAACCGCCGTTGCGCATTTTGGTGGTGTCCAATTTCACTCGCGCGGTGGCGGGCGGCGACCGGATCGTTTACGCCAAGACGCCGGTTTTGGGACTGGTCCGCACGATTCCGCAGGAAATCGCCTGGCTCGATTGCCATCATGTGGATCTCGGCGCAAGCAACCCGGAGACGGATGCCCGCCGGGTGCTCGATGAATTGCGCGGATGGGATCGCACGACCGAGTCCGCCTGGCGCGGCCCGGTCCGAAAAGTTCCCTGCCTCGAAAAGGCCGGCCCCTTGGCCGAACCGCATCCCCTGCCCTTCAAAAATGGCGGCTTCTATTTGGTGAGCGGCGGCATCGGCGGCATCGGGCTGCGTTTTGCCGGCCACCTGCTCCAACATTTTGACGCGCACTTGCTGATTGTGGGCCGGTCGCCCCTGCCCCCGCGCCCCGCGTGGGCGGGGATTCTGGCGGCCGGCGGGCCGCCGGCGGAACGCGTGCGGGCATGCGAAGCGCTTTCGGTGCTCGGCGGCGATTTCGAATACGTGGCGGCCGACGTCGCGGATGAAGCCACGATCAAGCACCTGGTGGGCGAGGCCGAGAAGAAATGGGACCGGCCCCTCGACGGAGTCCTGCATCTGGCCGGCCTCTACCATGAATCGCTCTTGGAAAATGAAACCATCGAGGGACTGGCTTCCGTCATGCATCCAAAAGTCTCGGGCGCATGGGTGCTCCATCAAATTGCCAAAACGCGGCCGGGCTGCCTGTTCATCAATTTTTCCTCGCTGATCAGCTATTTTGGCAGCCTTTCCACCGGGGCCTATGCCGCCGCCAACAATTTTCTCGACGGTTTCTCGCATCACCAGCGCCAGGCCTGCGGCCTGCGCTCTTACAACCTGCTTTGGAGCTCGTGGACCGATATCGGCATGAGCCGCGGCTACGAGGCCGGCGAAGCCCTCCGGTCGCGCGGCTATCTTTCGATCGCCGCGGAGCAGGGGGTGGAATCGCTGCTCTATGCGCTTCGCCACGACCATCCCCAGCTGCTCGTCGGCGTCGATGGCTCGAACAAAAGCATCCAGCGATATTTCAACCCGGATGCCGTGTCGTCATTCACCGCACCGGTCACGGAAGCAGGCAACTACGTGGCCCCGCGAACCGAGATCGAGCGCCAGATGGCAAAGATTTGGCAGGCGATCCTTGATGTGCCGCAGGTCGGCTTGAAGGACAATTTCTTTGAGCTGGGCGGGCGCTCGCTGCTCGCCGCAAAAATGTTTGCACAGATCAACAAGACGCTGGGTAAGAACCTGCCCATTCCCGCGCTCTTCAAGGCGCCCACCATCGAGCAGCTGGCCGTGATGTTTTTCGAACAGCCGAAATCCAGCGCGGTCAAAATCAATGCGCTGCAAATGGGCGGCACCCGCCCGCCGCTCTTCCTGATTCCCGGGGCCGGCGCGGAAGGAACGGTTTTCAAGGAATTGGCCAACCGGCTCGGGACCGACCAGCCGTGCTTCGGCTTGCAGGCCCGCGCCCTCACTTCGGCTGTTGCCACCGGCCAGCCGATCTCAATCGAGGAAATGGCCAGGCTTTTTGCCGGGGAAATCCTTGCCCTCGCCCCGGCCGGGCCGTGCGCTTTGGGCGGACAGGGTTTCGGCACCGTGCTGGCTTGGGAAACCGCCCGGGTGCTGGCCGCCCAGGGCCGGCCGGTTTCACTGCTAGCCCTCATCGACCCGCCCCCCTCCGCATTTTTTGAGCCGGAATCATCAAGCCCCTCTCCGCGTTACCGCTTCATCAAGCCGGGCGGCAGCCCGGCCGGCCTTTTCAGCCGCTTTTTAAAGAAAAGCTCCCATGAAGATGCCGGTGTAACCAAAGAGCTCAGACAGGCGCGTGAACATTATGGCAATGTCACGCTCGCCGCCGCCACCTGGCCCGTTTTCGTATTTGGAAGTTCAAATGGCGGCCTGCCTTGGAAGGATTTGTCCACCGCCGCATTTTCGTCCCAAGCAATGGATCAGTTCGACCGTGTACTTGGTGACCGTCTGGCCAAATGAAGGCATCCCCGGAAATTCCGAATATTCGCCCGACTGCGCTCCTCCCGAGCGAGGAGGAACCGCGCCCACTTGAACCCATTCTCCCGGCCGGATCACCAAGCGACGCGTGTCTTTCGGCAAGATTTGCCGCGGCTCGATCGGAAGGCGAAGAACTGCCGCCACCCTTAAGCTATGGGCGGGGGAATTTTGCGGATGCACCCATGAGGATGCCGCTGCCGACCGACCGGTTGAAGCCGGCGAACCTGGGCGCACTTGCGGCAGAATTCCACTTCGAAATCGATGGTGATCTGACCCAAGCCCTCGGCAAAATCCATCCAAACGATCACTCGCTGGAGACAACGTTGCTGGCGATCTTTGCCATCCTGCTCCAACGACTCAGCCGGCGGGAAGACCTGATTATTGGCACTCTTTCGACCGGGAGCGCCCGTGACGCCCTGCCCGTGCAGCTCAACTTATCCGGTGATCCAACCATGCCCGACCTGCTTGGGCACGTGGGCAAGCGGGTGGCTGAAAGCCGGGCCCACGATCAGGAAATACCCCTTAAGGATATCCGGCTCCATCTCGAAGGCTCGCCTGCGTTGTCTCAAGTGCTGTTTGGCCTGCAGGCCGGGCCCGCACCGCCCAGCCCGGCCGGGGATTTCGCCACGGGGCATCCCCATTGCGAAATCTGCCTGTTAATCAAGAAATGCGAGAACACCCTCGCCTGCCGTTTTGTGTATAATCCGGTGCTCTTCGAATCTTTTTCCATCGGGCGATATTCAGTTTTATATACAAACCTGCTGCGCTCATTCCTTGCCCATACCCACGGCAAAGCGTCCGAGCTGGATTGGCTGGATGACGAAGAGAGGGAAAAAGTGGTTCACCTTTGGAACCAAACCCAGCGCGCGTATCCACGGGCCAGCATCGCTGAGTTATTTGGCGAACAAGTCGCCCTGCGGCCGCAGGCGGCGGCCTTGAAGTTTGCCAACCGCAAACTGACCTACGCGGAACTGGATCTGCGCGCAAACCAGATTGCGAACTATCTGGTCAAAGCCGGCGTCAAACCGGACATGCACGTTGCGCTGTTTTTCGAGCGATCGCCCGACCTCATCGTGGCAATGCTCGGCATCATTAAAGCGGGAGGCGCCTATATGGGAATGGATCCGGAGTATCCCAACGCACGGCTGGCCTTCATGCTCGAAGACGCAAACGCACGCGTGGTCCTGACCCAGGAATCACTTTGCCAGAGACTGGCCGCCTCTTCTGCATCCATCGTCTGCCTGGATCGCGACTGGCCCCAGATCGAAAAGGAAAGCTCCGCGCCCCCCCGGGTCGAGGTGAACGGCGATCAAATCGCCTGCGTGTGTTACACCTCCGGCTCAACGGGACGCCCCAAAGGAGCGGCCCTGCCCCAAGGTGGTGTGATCAACCTGGTCAAGTGCACGGATTTTGTGACCTTCAGTCCGGAAGAAACCATCCTGCAGTTTTCGCCGGTTGGGTTTGATGCTTCCATTTTCGAGATATGGGGCGCTTTGCTCAATGGGGCCAAACTGATGATCATGTCCCCGGGCATGCCTTCGCTCGAGGAACTCGGTCGCGTCATCCGCGAAGAGAAAGTTTCGATCCTTTGGCTTACTTCAGCCTTGTTTCATTTAATGGTGGATGAGCACCTTGAAGATCTCCGCGGGGTGCGCCAGCTGATCGCCGGCGGTGACGTGCTTTCCGTGCAACATGTGCGCAGGGTTATCGGGGAACTGGCACCCTGCCGGATGATCAGCGGTTATGGCCCGACCGAGAACACAACCTTTACCAATTGCCATGCCATCGCCGAAGCAGATCTTGCCTCAGGCTTTGTGCCCATCGGCCGGCCGATCGCGAATACCCGCGTCTATATCCTCGACGAACAAATGCGGCCCGTCCCCATCGGCATACCCGGTGAGATCCATACCACCGGCCATGGCCTGGCCAGGGGCTATCTCGGGCTTCCTAGTTTGACCGCGGAGAAATTCATACCCGACCCATTCAGTTCAAAACCGGACGGACGGCTTTATCAAACCGGGGACCGTGCGCGTTGGAGAATGGATGGCACGATCGAATTTCTTGGCCGGGTCGATTTTCAGGTAAAAATCAGCGGATATCGGATCGAGCCGGAGGAAGTGGAGGCGGCGCTGCGGGACGAACCGGGGGTGAAGGCTGCCGCGGTGGTCACTCACGGCCAGGATGACCACAAACGGCTGGTGGGCTATGTCACCGGGGCGGTGACAGGGGACGCCTTGCGCCAGCGCCTGCAAAAACGGCTGCCCTATTATCTCGTGCCCGATCTTATTATCGTCGTTGAAGCCCTGCCGATCAATTCCAACGGCAAACTGAACCGGCCGGCCTTGCCGGTGCCGGTGTTCGCCAGCAAGCCCAGCCACTACAGCGCTCCGCGCACCGGGGTTGAAAAACAGCTTGCGGGAATCTGGCAGGATGTCCTCGGCGTTCCGTGCGTCGGCCTGAAAGACAATTTCTTCGAACTCGGCGGGCGCTCGCTGCTCGCCGCAAAAATGTTCGCCCAAATCAACAAGACGTTGGGCAAAAACCTGCCCATTCCCTCCCTCTTCAAGGCGCCCACCATCGAGCAGCTGGCCGTGATGTTTTTTACCCACCCAAAATCCAGCGCGGTCAAAATCGATGTCCTGAAAATGGGCGGAACCCTTCCGCCGCTCTTCCTGGTGCCTGGCGCCGGGGAAGCAGGCCACCCCTTCGAAGATCTGGCCCGGCAACTCAGCTCCGATCAGCCGGCCTTTGCGCTGCAAGCCAAGGCCCTGCTCGGGTTTTCCAGCCAGCCAGTCGATATCACGGAAATCGCCCGGCTTTTTGCCGAGGAGATTGCCGTGCTCAACCCGACGGGCACCTGCGCGGTTGGCGGCCGGGATTTCGGAGCCGTCCTGGCCTGGGAAACCGCCGGGCAGCTTGCCGCCAAGGGTCGCACGGTCTCGCTGCTGGCCTTGATCGAGCCCCCGCCCGCCGCCTTTTTTTCCCGTGAGAGCGCCGGCCCGGCCCCATCGTATCGATTGGCCAAACCGGCGGCAGCATCGGGAGAAATATTTGGCCGGCTCTTCAAGAAAGGTCCCGGAGAAAACAACGGCGTGACCAGGGAGTTGCACCAGGCCCGCGAGAAATACGGCGATGCCCTGCTGGGCCCCTCGGCCTGCCCGGTGGCCGTGTTCAGCACAAGCGGCCCCCACCAGCCATGGCCGGAACTGGCACCCGCCGGCTTCTCGGCATTTTCTTCCGCCGAGGCCGGGCCCAAACTGGCCGGATGGTTTGTGCCATGAACGCCGTGCCCGCCTCCTCTGTCGTTGATAACTTGATCCGGTCCGCATGTGACGGCGGCCCGCTCACGCTTCCTCCCGACCATCCTTCCAGCCTGGCCGGGGCGTTGGAACGGGCCGCGCACAAACATCCCGGCCATGGCATCTTCTATGTCGAGGGCTCCGGGGAAGCCCGCCTGCAGGCCTACCCTCAGTTGCTCGATGAAGCCGCCCGCATCCTCTCCGGTTTGCAAGCCCGCGGCCTGCGCCCGGGACAAACGGTGATTTTTCAACTCGAGCACAACCATGATTTCATCCCGGCTTTCTGGGCCTGTGTGTTGGGCGGCTTCGTGCCGGTGCCGGTTTCGATCGCCCCAACCTACGAGCAGCCGCACAACATCCTGGCCAAGCTTCGCAATGCCTGGTCGATGCTGGACGGCCCGCCCGTCCTGGCCGGGGCCGCCCTGGCTCCACGCCTGCAGGCCTTTGCCGCCCGGGAAAACCTGCCGGGGTTCACGGTCGAATCCGTCGGCCAACTGCGCCAGGCCCCGCCGGCCCGCGCCTGGCACCCGGCCCGGCCGGACGATCTCGCCCTGCTCCTGCTGACTTCCGGGAGCACCGGCCTGCCCAAGGCGGTGCGGCAGACGCATCGCAGCCTGCTGGCCTGGGCCGCCAGCGTCGCGCAAGCCTGCGAATTCGACGACCGGGATGTATCCATAAATTGGATGCCGCTCGACCACGTCGGCGGGCTGGTCATGTTCCACCTGCGCGATGTCGTCGCCGGCTGCCGCCAGGTGCATGCCCCGACCGAGGGCGTGCTGCAGCGCCCCCTGGTGTGGCTTGAATGGATCGAGCGCTTCCGCGCCACCATCACCTGGGCGCCCAATTTTGCCTTCGGCCTGGTCAACGAACAGGCCGCTGAGCTTGCCCGGCGCCGCTTCGACTTGTCCTCGATGCGCTTCATCCTCAATGGCGGCGAGGCGATTGTCAGCAAGACCGCCCGGCGTTTCCTCGAGGTCCTGGCTCCGCACGGGCTGGCGCCCACGGCCATGCGGCCCGCCTGGGGCATGTCGGAAACATCCTCGGGCGTCACCTATTCGCACGGCTTTACGCTCGGAACCACGCGGGACAGCGATCCGTTCGTGGAAGTCGGCGAGGCCATCCCGGGCGTGCAGATTCGCATCGTCGACCAGCAGGATGAGCCCGTGCCGGAAGGCAAAAACGGGCGGCTCCAGGTTCGCGGCATTTCCATCACCGGGGGCTATCATCAAAATCCCGAAGCCAACCAGGCCTCCTTCACCGCCGACGGCTGGTTCATCACCGGCGACCTGGGCATCATCAAGGACGGGCGGCTCTCCATCACCGGGCGGGAAAAAGACGTCATCATCATCAACGGGGCCAACTTCTACAGCCACGAGATCGAGTCGGTCGTCGAGGAAATCGATGGCGTCGAGGTTTCCTTCACCGCGGCCTGCGCCATCCGGCTGCCGGGCGAGAACACCGACCAGGTTGCGGTTTTTTTCTGCCCGACACCCGCCGGCGAATCCCAGCTTCCCGAACTGATAAAAATCATCCGACACACAGTGAGCCGCAAGGAAGGCGTGACCCCGGACTTTATCGTGCCTTTGGCCAAAAGCGACATTCCGAAGACGGCGATCGGAAAAATTCAGCGCGCCCAGCTCAAGAAACAGTTTGAAGACGGCGAGTTGGCCGCGGCTCTCGCCCGTGGACAAACGGCGACAACGCCAACCGATGTCACCGCCAGCTGGTTTTACCGCCGAGTCTGGCGCGAGACGGAAATCCCCATCGGGCAGCCTTTGCCGGAAGGCCCGTGGCTGGTCTTTGCCGACGAACTGGGCCTGGGCCAGGCGCTGGCCGGAAGCTTGCAGGCCAAGGGACGCGCTTGCACCCTGGTGGTTGGCGGCCCGGCATTCGCCCAATTGGCACCTGACAAATTCGCCATCGATCCTCACGCACCCGGCGATTACGACCGCGTCTGGACCGCACTCAGCGCCGGGGACCGGACACCGCGCCAGACGGTTCACTTGTGGAGTTACGGCCCGGAATCCGCACCGGCCACCGCGACCGGGTTCGAACAGGCGCAGGAGCTTGGCGTGCACAGCCTGCTCTGCCTGGTGCAGGCGTTCGCCCGGGCGCAGCGGGACGAGGAGCCCCACCATCTCTGGGTGATTTCAAATCACGCCTTTGCGGTGCAAGCCGGCGAAAAAGTGGCTTTCGAAAAATCCGCTTTGTCCGGCCTGTTGAAAACATTGCCGCAGGAAATTTCCGGCTTGGTTTGCACCCAGGTGGACTTGGCCGGCACGGAAACCGCCGATCATGCCGTTTGTTTGGGCCGCGAATTCTGCGATCCGGAAGCGCCATCGGAAATTGCCTGCCGCGACGGCGGCCGATTCAAGGCCATGCTGGCCAACGCCGAAGCTCCGGAAAAAGCCGGCGATACGGGCCTGGTCAAAGGCGGCTGCTATCTGATCAGTGGTGGCGTCGGCGGAATCGGCCGCGAAATCGCCCGGTACCTGGCCGCTGAATATCAAGCGCGACTGCTGATCATCGGCCGTTCCCCGGCCGAAACGGTGGCAGCGCGGTTGCACGAATTGCAATGCCCGGACCGCGACGTCGCCTATGTTTCCGCTGACATCGCGGACCTGGCGCGCGTGAACGCTGTCATTTCCGAGGCGGAAATCCGGTGGGGCCGCCCTCTCGACGGAATCTTCCACCTCGCCGGAGTTTTGGAAACGCGCCGGTTGGCCGAAGAGACACGCGAATCCCTGAAGCGCAGCCTGCGGCCAAAAACGACCGGGGCCTGGGTGTTGCACCAGGTGGTGAAAGACCGGCCCGGCGTGCTGGTGGTGAATTTTTCTTCGTTGCTCGGCTACTTCGGCGGTTATCAGTACGGGGCCTATTCCGCAGCCAACGCATTTCTCGAGGGGCTGTCGCATTACCAGCGCTCGATTGGATTGCGCAGCTACTGCCTGATGTGGAGTTCGTGGACGAACACCGGCATGAACCAGGGCGGGGCGGAAGAAGAGGCCGCCACCCGCGCCAAGGGATATTTTTCCATCAGCCATGCCCAGGGCATGGATTCGCTGCGCTTTGCCTTGCGGGCCAATCACCCGCAGCTGTTGATCGGGCTCAATGGCCACAATGCCAACATCCGGCCACAGCTTGAAGCCGCTTGGGCGGAAGTTTCGCCGGGCGGGACTGATTACATCGAGCCCCGCACCGAGACGGAACGCCAACTCGCCAAAATCTGGCAGGAATTGCTCAAGCGTCCGCAGGTGGGTGTGCGGGATAATTTTTTCGAGATCGGCGGGCGATCCCTGCTCGCGGCGCGTCTCTTTGCGCGCATCGACAAGGAAATGGGCTGCAAGCTGCCCCTGTCCACTTTGTTCAAAGCGCCCACCATCGAAACTCTCGCCGCTTTGCTCGGCGAGTCCGGGAAACCGGCGCCTCCCTGCCAGGTGCTGCCGGTGCAGCCGAATGGTTCCCGTCCGCCTTTTTTCTGCATCCCGGGCGGTGGCAGCGATGCCATCGTGTTCCAGGATTTGTCCCGCGCGCTCGGCCCGGACCAGCCGTTTTACGGGCTGCAGGCCCGCGGGCTCGATGCCACGCCGATCGAGGGGGAATTTCCCAGCGTGGAGCAAGTCGCCGCGGATTTCATCAAGGCCATCCGGCATTTGCAGCCGCAGGGGCCTTATTTTGTGGGCGGTCATTGCTTCGGGTGCTTGCTCGCGTGGGAAGTGGCGAGCCAGCTCAAGGCACAAGGCCATGAGGTGGGCCTGCTCGCTTTGCTCGATCCGATCGTAAGCAATGTTTTTTCCGGCGAAATCATCGGCCGCGACCGCCTGCGCTACCATTGGCAGAAGTTCACGCGCCTGTCTTTCGGTGCGAAGTGCGGATATTTTCTGGAAAAGGTGCGCAATTTCAGCCGCACCCTCGTCGTCAGGCAGCGCATCGCCCAATCCTACGATCAGGCGCGCTCCATGCACAGTCGCTACCAGCTTCGTCCCTATCCGGGGCAGGCCGTCGTTTTCCTGGCCAACGATTCATTTTTCAAACTCACCCCGGATCGCGATCCCCGCCGGTATTATGAGCGGCTCGCATTGGAAGGAACGCTGTACATCGAGGCCGAGGGTGACCACCACGGCATGCTCCACCAACCCGGAGTGCCGGGTTTGGCTGCGGAGCTGCGCGCCTGCCTGGCGCGGGCCGCGACGCCCGCGTTTGCGTGAACCTGCCCATGCGATTTTCCATGATTCCAGTTCTCACGATTGCATCCTTTGGCTATCTGCGGCAAAAGTGGCCGCGGGCGGCAGGCCTCACTTACGCCGTCTGCTTTGCCGCGGGTTTGACTTCCTGCCGGGGCAAACCCATGGAGCTGCCCGACAATCATCAGCTTTCGGCCAGCCCGGTGATTTGCCATGTCGATCCGACCAAGGTGCGGCGGGAAATTCAACGCGGGGTGTTCGGCACCAACCTGGAATGGTTCAACTATGCCAATGGCCTTTGCGCGACCGATGGTTCCATCGACCCCGCATGGAGCGCACTCGCGCGCGACCAAGGAATCACCAACGTCCGCTTTCCCGGCGGCACGCTCTCCGACTTTTACCATTGGCGCGACGGGATCGGCCCGGCGGGCGAACGTCCGTGGAGGGATCACCCGACCGACTCGGGCCGGTCGCCCAACATTTTTGGCACGCCCGAATTCATCCGTTTTTGCCTCGAGACCCACGCGGTGCCGCTGATCACGGTCAACGCCGGCACCGGGGATGCGGCCGAAGCCGCAGACTGGGTCGCCTACTGCAATCAGCCGTCGAATGCCCATCGCGCCGCAGATGGCCTGCCTGGACCGGTCAACGTCAAACTATGGGAAGTGGGCAATGAACTTTATCTGCCGGGCAATCCCACCGACAAAAAGATCATCACGGTTCCCCCCGACGTGTATGCGGATCGGTTTCTTGAATTTGCCGCCGCCATGAGGAAAGTTGACCCGACCATCAAGCTCATGGCGATCGGCACGGCAAACTCCACCGCGTTTAATCTCCCCTACCCGGACTGGACGGAAATTCTGCTGAAGAAAGCTGCCTCCCAAATAGACTTGGTCGCGATCCACAACGCCTATTTCCCCATGATCTTCGGGAAAACAGGCCTGACGGCGAAGGAAGTTTACCAAAGCTTGTGGGCCGCGCCAGAGGCCGTGGACCGCAGCTTGGGCAAGCTGGACGCGCTCATCGCCAAATATGAAAACGGCCGGCACATCGGAGTCGCCGTGACCGAATGGGGCGCGCTCTTTTCGTTTGACCCACAGTGGATCGACCATGTCAAAACCATGGGCACAGCCGTTTATCTCGCCCGCCTCATGCAAGTTTTCATCAATCATCCGCGCGTCGTGGTGGCCGACTATTTTAAGTTTACCGATCGCTCTCCCATGGGCTGGGTTGGCTATGACCAGAGGCCGAAAATTCCTTACTATGTCGTCCAACTTTTTGCCCGGCACTTCGGCCGCCGATTGGTTGAGGCCACGGTGGAAAGTCCGACCTTCAGCGTTGGCCCGGTCGGCGTGGCCACCGCCGAGTCGGATGTGCCGGAGATCACCGTCGTCGCCGCACTGGACGACTCGGGCCGAAAACTCTTCGTCAACTTCATCAACCGCAGCTGGCAGACCATCCACCAGGTGCGGCTCGACACGGGCAGCTTCAAGCCGGCGGACACCGCGACGGCATGGGAATTATCGACTCCGGGATTGACCGATCACAACGGCCGCGATCTACCCGAGGAAGTTCCCACCAGCATGTACGATGAGCCCTCCGTGCATCCCGGCGCCAAAAGCACAATCAGGCTCGAACAAAAAACCATCTCTCTTAAAACTCCCCTCATTCTTCAGCCTTATTCAATCGTCACTATCGAGCTCGACGCCCTATCATGATCCCGTCCTCCTCCCATCCTTCCAGTTCGCGTCCTTCAACCAGCCAGCCCCGCCCATTCGGGCCGGTCGGCCTCGCCGCCGGCCTTGTTGGCACACTGTTGATGCTGTCGGCGTGTGCCACCCACGAGGTAAGTTTGCGCGAAAACGGCGTGCCGCTCACGCCACCCCTCAATGGAAGCGACTACCTGTTGCCAAAACCAAGCTTCTCCCCGGTTCTCTCGCCACTCGACAAAATCCGGGTGCAAATCCTGCCAGTGGCCGCGGCCGGCGAGGGTCTTGTGCTGGAGCCTTATGATACCATCAAATACGAGTTCAGCTTTCTCGGCGATGATTACCACATTTTGCCCGGCGACGAATTGACCGTGCAATTTGGCCCCGATTCCAAACGCGACCTTTCCCTCGTCGTGCGGCCCGATGGGAAAATCACATTGCAGGACGTCGGTGAAATCACGGCCTTGGGGAGAACCCCCGCGCAGCTGGCCGATGACATCAACGCAGCCTATCGCGGGCAGCTGACCAAGCCTGCCACCTCGGTTAGCCTGGCCAGATCCAGCCTTTCGCTCGGTGAGCTGTCCGGTGAAGCGGTCGTGCAGGACGACGGCATGGTCTCTATTCCGAAAATCGGGCGGGTCGCGGCGGCCGGACTCACCGTTGCACAATTGAGTGAAAACCTCTCGGCCCTTGCCTCGAAGCGTTTTGAAACTTCGATGGCCATCCAGGTCAGCCGCCAGCTCCCGACCCTGGACAAACAGAAGGAAGGTTTGGTTGGGTTTGACGAATTGCTCACGGTTTCGTCCGACGGCCACCTCGCCCTGCCCGAACTCGGCGCGTTCAATGCCGCGGGGGACACCGTCGTCTCCCTGCAGGCCGAAATCCAGAATGCCCTGCGCAGCCGCTATAAAAACAGCCTGACCGTCTTGATTGGACTCGAGGCCTCGGATGTCCGCGTGGTTTATGTGGATGGTGAAGTCGGGCGCCCCAATGCCTACCCACTTTCGTCAAACATGACCCTGCTCAAGGCCGTGACCGTGGCCGGCGGGGTCGTCAACACCGGCGATATGCGCCGCGTCACCCTCATTCACCGCGACGAACATGACAACGTGTATGTCTATGTTGCCAATCTTAAGGATTTTATTGAAAAGGGCGCGAAGCAAAACGATCTGGCCCTGTCCTCACAGGATATTGTCGTGGTTCCGAAGACTGGCATCGCCAAGGCCGACCTGTGGGTCGATCAGTACATCACCAGTATACTGCCATTCTCCCGCAGCGTCGGCTACGAATATTCCCAAGGGACAAGCAAGATCCTCTCCCCCTGATCATGCCCGCCAGTGGAGGCAACCAGGAGACATGAAAAATCGTCCCTGCGTACTGTCGTTTTTCAGTGTTTTTCTGGCCTGTCTCCTGCCGGCAGCGGCGTCAACAAGCGCCGGCGCCCCTGCTTCCAGCCTCGTCCCTTCGATCATCCGCGAGGGGGGTTATTTAAATTGGCTGAATGGGGCCGTATACCAGTACCAGTTGTTGCAGTTAAGCGAACCCGGCGGACGTACAACCTACGCCATCTGGCTTCCGCCCAATTCTACCAGCGGGCTTCGGCCCGCGGTGCTGATCACTGAACCCTACATGGAAGTCGATTGGAGCACTGACCCGGTCGACCTGGCTTGGGCTGCGCGCTTTAATCACAATCTGCCCTTTTATCCCGATGTTAACGGCCCATTTGTCAACCCAACCAGCGGCCCAATTAGCTATGCCCTTTGGAACCCGGGTGATGTTCCCCCTGAGGGCTTGGTTTGCCTCGGCCACAACATGGGCGTGCTCCTGGTTTTCGAGCGTTTTTATGCCGGTGGAACGGTCGCCGATAATGTAAAGGATACGACGCTTGGGTTGGAGTTCCTGCAGGAGCAAAGCGGCATCGATCTCAACCATCTTGGCATTTTCGGAGAGTCTTGGGGAGGCTTCGAAGCCATTTATGGGGCCGCGAATGCTCCGGCCGGCGCCGTACCGGCGTTCGGCGTTGCCCGGTCTCCTCCTTCCGATTTGGGCCAATTTTATCAGTACGCCACCCAAGGTCTTTTCAGCCTGATTCAAGACCAGGGGCTGTTGGCCCAGAGATTATCGTTTTATGATCCCTATGTCCGACGGATTGCAGCCAGCACCGTCACTTCTCTTTCGCCGCTGAGTTTTGATTTTTCGGCTTATGGCCTCAATTTCCTGCAAACAAATCTGAAAACAAAATTTTTGGTGTTGCACGACCAATGGGACACGCTCGTCCCTTTCTCGCAGTCTGTGGCCCTGGTGACCGCGGCGCCCAACCAAGTGCAGGGATTGTGGTATCCACACGTCGGCGCCATCGACTACAACTCACTCCCTTTGTCCCATGAACCCGTCAGCCCGGGAATGGCCCCGGGGAATGCGTCTGTCTTCACCTGCGTTTACCTGCTGGAGCGCCTGCTCCCTTTAAACGCTCCCATCTTCATCCCCTATCGTTCGTCAGATCTCATTAACTTTTTTGCCTATATGCGGGATATGCAAAAACAGGGCCAGGATATCAGTTCGCTCGTGCCGAGGCTCGGTGATCTGGCCGATTCGCGGATTGTCATGGTCGACATGACTCCCGCCCCCGGCAATTTTCCGCCTCTGCCTGGATCGCTCTGGACCGCCTATTTTTTAAATTTACCATAGGCGGAAACGGGGAATTGGCTGCTTGGATTCCGCCGCTTCATGCTCCGCGGCCTGGGGAAAGTGTCGCCGGAATGGACGCCGGTTGCGATGTCCCGAAACCTTCGTCGCCGCATAAGCGCGGGGTCGTGCTCAAAACAGCCTCATTTGCCAATCGCATCCAAAATAGCGCAGCCATTTTGATTCAGCTGCGTGGAGGCGAAGTCCGACACGCGGCCAGAGAGATTCCATATAAACCCCTAGCCGCATGCTGCAGAAACCCCCAGCCTCGCCGGCTTGAGGTTTATTTATACACGCTGGGGGTAAAAAAATATAAAATTAAACCGAAACATACTATTAAAATGACTTTATCTACATATATGTTACATTTGAAAAATAACCATAGCACTGTTTCATATATCAAACACAACCCATAGGTGTTTATTCGGCGCCTCTCTAGTCTGTTAACCCCATACAATCCCCGAGCAAACGTTACCAAAAAATGCGCCTTGGCGGCATTTGGCGAAGCGTAGTATGTAATGATGAAAACACCCCCGCCCAATTATACTGCATTCATATGGGCGTTTGCACTTCTAGGCCTTCCGGCCGAGGGATCGCCCACGGCCGATGTTGAATGCTCGGTCCAAGCGGGCACCTTGCTGAACTCCGTCCCCCCGGAATTATTTGGCACGAACATTGAATGGTTCAACCAGGGCAACGGACTGGCTGATGCCCAGGGAAACCTGAACACCAGCCTGCTGACCACCGCCGCCAACCAGGCAACGTCCCCCGTCCGCTTCCCCGGCGGAATCCTTTCGGATTTCTATCATTGGCGGAACGGCACCGGTCCGGTCGGTTCACGCCCGGCCATGCCGCACGGCGCGGATCCGGGCATTGAACGGGATGTTTATGGCACCCCTGAGTTTCTCAAAACCTGCCAGCTCATCGCGGCGACCCCGCTGATCACGGCCAATGTGGGCACCGGCACCGCCAGCGAGGCCGCCGGCTGGGTCGATTATTGCAATAATCCGAAAAATGCGCAGCGCGTGGCCGACGGCGTGGATCCAACCATGCGGGTGCCCCTGTGGGAACTCGGCAACGAGCTCTATTTCAACAGCAGCGCGGCTGAGCAGCAGATCACGATGACTCCGCAAGCCTACGCCCAGCAAGTGCTGTCGTTCGCCACCGCCATGCGGCAAGTGGACCCCTCCATTCAACTGATGGCCATCGGCGTGCCCGACCGGACGGCCTACGCGTTAACCCAATATCAGGACTGGACCCAAACCGTGCTGCAAACATGCGCCAACCAGATCGATTATATTGCCTACCATGATGCCTATTTTCCGGGATTTTTTGGCGCGAGCCCCACTTTACAGGCAGGATATCAAGCGATGTGGGCCGCGCCGGAAACGGTTGACCAGGAGCTGACCCAGCTGGAGGGATGGATCGCCCAGTATCAGCAGTCCCGCCCCATCAACATCGCCGTCACCGAGTGGGGCCCGCTCTTTGGACTGCTGCCGGACTGGATCGACCACAACAAGACCATGGGCAGCGCCGTTTACGTCGATCGGATGATCCAGGTGTTCTTGTCGCATCCCAAGGTGAAGGTCGCGAACTACTTCAAGTTCACCGACGACACCTACATGGGATGGGACTCATATCTGAACCAGCCGAAGGTTCCCTATTACGTCATCCAGCTCTTCGCCCAGCATTTTGGAACCACCATGGTTTCAACCAACGTGACCAGCCCGGTCTATTCCACCGCGGGGGTGGGTGATGCTCCGCCCGAGTCGAACGTGGCCCTGGTCACGGCCGTCAGCTCGATCGACCCCGCAACCGGGAAGCTCTATGTTAACTTTGTGAACCGTGACTGGGCGCAAACCCATTACGTCCAGCTCACCGTCGGCGGATTCCGGTACTCGACGGCCACCGGAACGCTCCGGAAAATTTACTCTTCCTCGGTCACCGACAACAACGGACCGGACATGAGGCCGGGGATCGGCATATCTTATGTCGATCCGTCCCCCATCGCGAGCAACATCCAAATTCAATCGGAGTCGGTCGATCTGAATTCGCCCATCGCCCTGCCCCCGCACTCCGTCGAGACTCTGGAAATCGATGGGGATCCACCGACGCTAACGATCACCTCGCAGCCACAATCCACCTCGATGGTTGCGGGGGGAAGCTTTACGCTTAACTTGGCTGCGAGTGGCAGTGGCCCCCTCACCTATCGCTGGATCCAGAACGGGACGACCCTCACCAGCCAGACCAACGCGGCCTACACAAAAACCAACGCGCAAATGAATGACTCCGGATCATATGTTTGCGTCGTAAGCAACCCCAGCGGGAGCATCATGAGTTCAATGGCCACGGTTACGGTGACCACCCAGCCCCCGAGCAATGCGGCTCTGCCCGCTAGCAGCGCGGCTCTGTCCACTGGCGGGGGAGGCGGCGGTGCGCCCAGCTATTGGTTTCTTGGTCTCCTGGCGTTTGCCGGCGTCCTGCGCTGGAAGCTTTCAAAGCGCGCAACCCGAGCCTCCCTCCGTGGATGACATCCATGGTTGGCAGGCAACGCTGGTGGCCCCCTATGCCGGCTTCATGCCGGTCCTTTCCGCCGAAGGAACCAACGGGCCCAGGGTTTGGATTTTGAATTAATCAGGGTTCCGGCTGGAGAATCAAGCCCCCTGGAGTGGTTGCATTAACCGGCTGATTTTACCTCCCCGCCGGCCGCGTGAAAGCCGGGGTCAACCGCCCACGATTGGACTTCAAACACCCCGCAAAGAATATAAAATATATTGGATTATATAAATAATTTTCCCCAACTGCATTTTTACATGCATGGAACATCAATAATCTATAAAGCAGATTGGTTATTCGAATAACATTCGATCGTGGGAAAAAAGTGACTATAATGTGGCATGAAACGCCACTTACCCCATGGTGTCGTGCTTGCGTTAGCGGTTGCAATCCTCCGGTTCCCAGCCAGCGCAGCGACTTCACCCGATGTCATCTGTTCGGTCCAAGCAGGCACCCTGCTGAACCCCGTGCCCCCATGGCTGCTGGGCACCAATGCCGAATGGTTCAACCAAGGCGATGGATTGGCCGATGCGCAGGGAAACCTGAATATCGACCTGCTCATCACCGCGGCCAGCCAAGGGATATCCTCCGTCCGTTTTCCCGGCGGGATCCTCTCCGATTTTTATCACTGGCAGAACGGCACCGGGCCGGTGAGCCTGCGCCCGGTGATCCCGCACGGTGCCGATCCTGGCTTCGAGCAGGACGTGTACGGCACCCCGGAATTTCTCCGAACCTGCCAGCTCATCGCCGCGACCCCGCTGATTACGGCCAATGTCGGGACGGGGTCGGCCAGCGAAGCCGCCGGCTGGGTCGATTATTGCAACAATCCGCAAAATGCCCAGCGCGTGGCCGACGGGGTGGATCCATCCATGCGGGTGCCCTTGTGGGAACTCGGCAATGAGCTCTATTTCAACAGCAGCACGGCGGAGCAGCAGATCACCATGACCCCGCAGGCCTATGCCCAGCGGGTGCTGTCGTTTGCCACCGCCATGCGGCAAGCGGATCCTTCCATTCAGTTGATGGCCATCGGCGTGCCCAACCGGTCGGCCTATTCGTTAACCCAATATCAAAATTGGACCCAGACCGTATTGCAGGCCTGCGCCAGCCAGATCGATTACATTGCCTACCACGACGCTTATTTCCCGGGATTTTTTGGCCCGAGCCCCACTTTGCAGACGGGTTACCAGGCGATGTGGGCGGCGCCGGAAACGATCGACCAGGAGCTGACGCAGCTGGAAGGATGGATTGCCAAGTATCAGCAATCCCGCCCGATCAACATCGCCATTACCGAGTGGGGTCCGCTGTTTGGCCTGTTGCCGGACTGGATCGATCATAACAAAACCCTGGGGAGCGCCGTCTATGTCGGCCGCGTCATGCAGGTGTTTCTGTCCCATCCCAAGGTAAAAGTTGCCAGCTATTTCAAGATGGTCGATGGAACCTTCATGGGCTGGAATTCATATCTGAATCAGCCCAAGGTTCCTTATTATGTCATTCAGCTTCTGGCCCAGCATTTCGGAACCTTCATGGTGGCAACCCGCGTGACCAGCCCGGCCTATTCCACCAGCGAAGTCGGCTATGCCCCGCCGGAGTCGAACGTGGCCCTGGTCACTGCGGTCAGTTCGATCGACCCGGTTAACCACAAACTATATATCAATTTTGTTGATCGGGATTGGATCAATTTTCACAGCATCCAACTGAATTTGAGCGGATTTAAGCACACGGCCACGACCGGAACATTCTGGTATGTTTACTCCCCCTCGGTCACCGATAACAACGGGCCGGACATGGCGCCGGGGCTCGGACTGTCTTACATCGATCCATCCACG
>Ga0210402_10000409_pt1 | contig 48275 bp, 83 predicted proteins | sample IncBWC7MmetaG_FD_161055 | JGI IMG/M metagenome (GOLD analysis project Ga0210402, IMG submission 161055) | Forest soil microbial communities from Barre Woods Harvard Forest LTER site, Petersham, Massachusetts, United States - Inc-BW-C-7-M | ecosystem: Environmental > Terrestrial > Soil >... | reverse complement strand
AACGATCGGCTCGTGGTGTACAGAAACTCAACGATCACGGATATGAACGCCACGGGTGACGCGCTCACGCCGTTCTTGCCCGAGAATCGGGTCATGGGGATTGGTTGCATGATCCCCTGGTCGCTGGTTTCGGTGGGCCAGTTCCATATCTTCGTGGGCAACGACTTCAACATCTATGCGTGGGATGGCTCGAACCTCGATCCCATCGGGTCGCCCATCCACTCGTACCTGCGGCAGTTGTTCGATCCGAGCATGTCGGGCATAAGGTGGCAGAACATGCCGTTTGCTACGGCATTCATGGGCTTCAAGGAATACTGGCTCGTGATCCCACAGGGGAACCAGGCCACCGTTCTAATCTACGATTACTTTCGGGGCGCGTGGACTCGAGACGTGCTTGAGACTCCCATCACAGCGATGTTCGAGCAGATCCTACCAGGCGCGGTGGGCACGCCGGGCTTCCACGGGGAGAAGTACCCGACCACCTACCCAACTATGATGGTGGGGTCTGGGGCGAATTTCTTCGAGATTGACGAGCGGATCGTTGGGGATTTCTACACGGGTGGGATGGACATGTTCTTCGATACGCCGGACATGTACTATAACCAGAACGCCATGATCAACGGGACGCTCGAACGGGTGCTCGTGTCGCAGGATATTCCCGAGGACACCACGCCGTATGAAGTGCGGGTGAGCATTGATAGGGGCAACTCGTTCCCGTACATTCAGAGCGTCAAGCCGAGCGGGATGCATTGGGGCTTCGAGTTCGCAGACTTGAATATATCGTCCAACGTGCGGCGGTTCCGATTCTTCTACCCCAGGGAGAACGGGGCAACGAAGCCTACGCTGAGGGCCTACACCGATGTTTACGTCCCAAGTGGAGAGTTCTTCCCAGTCGACCGAACCCTCAACCCCGCCGACCCTGACGTTCCGCCCACTAATATTAACTAGTGGGAAGATGGAATACATGTGGGACCACTACACCAAGTACCCACAGATCTTCGACGATATCATCCCCCGCACGTTCGATGCATTCAAGGCGAGCCTGCTCGCGCCGACGAACCAATTCTACGAGTTCATGCAGGGGGACGAAACGATCGGGCTCGCTGCGGCAACCAACGTGCGGCCGTGGCTCGACGCGTCGGTCCATCTTGTCATGTTCGATCGGCGCCTCAGGGGGCGCGAGGATCTGTTCCGGGGCGCGATGGCGGACTTCATGTGGCGGGCTCGGCTCATGCGACTGACGGCGCAACTCCCTGAGGATAACAAGACTGCGATCAAGCTCGTCCAGCGGTTGGGCTTCCAGCCCGAGGGCGTGATCAGAAAGGCGCACCTACGAGATGGAATCTATCGAGACTACCACATCTTCGGAATCCTCCGAGAAGAGCTACTCGATCTCGACAGCAACCGAGCACGACCTCGACCAGCTGGCGGAGATGGGGTACCTGTTCGCGGACCTGTACGGGAAGAACCTGATGAAGTTCCGGGCGAGCGTGTTCGTGCGGAAGATGCAGGAATTCATGAAGGCTGGCCAGGGCACAGTGCTTTGTCTCCACCAGAAGTGGGACCTGAAGGGAGCGATAGCGGGGGTCCTGTATGAAAACGTGTTCGACGGGGCGCCGTGCGCAACGGAGTTGTTCTGGTACGTCTGGCCGGGCGCCGAGCGAGGAGCCGGCACGGCCCTACTCGAGGCGTTCGAGGGGTGGGCCCGCTCGCGCGGTGCGACCCGCGTCACGATGGCATACATGGTGCACAACATGCCAGAGGGTCTTGGACGCTTCTACGAGAAGCGAGGATACGAGCCCTTCGAGACCCACTACGTGAAAGCTCTATGACCCCGTTCGTGTACCTTATCGACGAGTTCTTCCCACACTATGAGTTCGAGCTCGTCCAAGCGTATGCCCATCAGCTAGAGTACAAGCCAGTTGAGGCGCCGTTCGATCACGTGGTCTACCCCAACATTGGACTGCCGGTGCCTGAGGTGGTTATCGAACGCATTGCCCAGAGCATGACGTGGCTCTTGGGCTACAAGGTGATACCCAAACACAATGCTTTCAGGCTCTCTCCACGCGGCTCGAATCCACCCCAGTGGGCCCACAGTGACGCCGAGACTGCTCGTTGGGCGTTCTTCTGCTACATCAACCCAGGGCCCTCGGCGACTGTGTTGCTCGAGCACCGGCGGACCGGGATGCGGACGCACCCGGCGGGTGATGAGGAGCTGCGAGCGTGGCAGGACGATCACAATAACGTGGAAGCGTGGCGCGTCGTTGGAGAGTTCCCGGGGGCTCCCAACCGGGCCCTCGTCATGCGAAGCGATCTAATGCATGGGGCAATTCCTCGGGATGGCTACGGCGAGGACACGACCGACGCCCGGCTCATCCTGCTCAGCTTCTTCGATTAGGAGGTTCTATGGCAGCGGTAACAGCAGCAGTGATCGGGGCCGCCGCGACAGCGGGCTCAGCAGGCTATGGCATCTACCAATCGAGCCAGACACCGACCGGGCCGGGGGCGAATCCCACCATCTCGAGGCTCCCTGAGGACCCACTGTCGAAGGCCGAGCGGGACTACTACGCGCGGATGGGCATAGCGAACATCGACAAGACCGCGCCGACGTTCGGGTCGGTCCTCGCAACGGGTGGGACGGGCGCGCAGGGCGGGGCGGACATGAACGCTGCCAAGTTCCCGCTCAGTGTCCCAGGCATGACGCCGAACGAGGCGTCGGCATTCGGGCTCGTGGGCTCGCATGGTGAGGCGATACCCTACACGTCTCCAGGCGCGCTGGCGGGCTCGGCAGGTATGGGTGGACCTGGCGGGGCAGCGACGCTGTCACCCGAGCAGACCTTGTACATGGCACGCGAGCGGAACCGCATTGCGGCACAGACGGGCCAGAAGGCCGGGCCGTGGGCCACGAAGGTCCTGAACACGAACAACCGGCTGGGGAATATCACCGATCGGCTGAACACACTTCAAGGGATAGAGGACCCGACCCAGCATCAACAGAACAGAATTGACCGGTTGACGAACCGGCAGCAGAACGTGCAAGAGAGACAGAACCGCCAGCTTGGTGGTCAGATTGGCAGTAGCGGCGGATCAACACAATACTAGGAGGGGAGAATGCCAGGGCAAGCATCGGCGCCCCTTGGGCAGCCAGGCGGTGGGACATCCAACCCAATTCAGCAGGCGAACGCGACGACGAACGCATCGATTCAGCCCTACTTCGTGGGTGGCGGGCAGGCTGGGAACAACCTAGGCAGCATGATCGGTGGGTACTCTAGCGAGCTGAGCGACTTTGGGAAGCAGAGCACCGCGTCGTCATTCCAGGATATGTTTGGCAAGTACGTTGCCGCGACGAACCAGGCCGCGAACCAACAGTCGTCCCAGATCGGGGCAACCCTTGGCTCACGGGGCGCTGCGTACAGTAGCGCGAACCTGAACCAGCAGAGCGCACTGCGAGAGAAGACGTCGACAGACCTCGCGAGCAAGGCCGCGGATTACCAGACAACCCTTGAGCAACAGCGCCAGAATGCCCAGCAAGTGTATAACCAGGGTGCGGGCCAACTGATGCAACAGCAGGCTGGCTACGCAACGGCTGAATATGGGGCCCGCGAAGCGGCGATGGGCCGGATGTATCAGGACTACCTACGCCAGTCCCAGGTTCCGCCCTTCGCGGCGGGTGGTGCAGCGGGCGCTGCGAACCTGCCTGGGTCGGGGAGCTACGCACACTAATGGCTGGGGTCATTAGTGTTGGGGGCCGCCAGCGTGAGATGTACATGGCGCAGTTCAACAGGATGGCGAGCGGCCGTGACGAGGACCCGCTCACGAAGGAGCTGGATCGCCAGGCTGCGGAGGACGCGAAGGCTCAGGCGGAGAAGCGACTCGAGGATGTGGCGGGGGCTACCATCGCGGCGGGAAGGGCTCGCACAGAACAGGGAGCACAACGGACGGGCGCGTACGTTGAGGCCCAGGGCGCCGCGGTAAGAGCACGCAAGGCCGCGGAGCTAAAGGCTTACAACGATATCCTCGAGGGTAGGTTGGAGAGCGCGCGGAAGGATAGGGAGCTGCAGGAAAAGCTTCCAGTATGGCGGGCGCAGACGGGGGAGGCCGGCGCGCACGCTACGCTCTTTGGGGCGCAGACCGAAGAGGCGAAGGCAAAGACTAGGGGCGAGCAGGACAAGAACGCGCGGGAGGTAGCTGAGGGCCTGGTGAATGATTCGGAGCGGATTGCCAACCACTACATAGGGCTAGCCAGCGGCGGCCAACCCATCGACAAGTATGGGACGGACGAGTTCGTGAAGGCCATGCAGCACCTCGGGAACAACAAGTTCTACGATGTGCCCCGTAACCCTGACGGGGGTTGGAAGTACGATCCGAAGCAGGTGGCTCAGCAGTTCCCGATGACTGATGACAAGGGGATCCCTACCTTCAGGACCGCGAAGGATCTTCGGACGGTCAACATGCCTGTGTCCGACTTTGGGCGCAAGCTGCAAGACGTGCGGGCAATCCTGGATGATCCGAACCAGACGGAGGACATGAAGCGCGCTGCGACGAACGAGCTCGTTAGCATAAGCTCGCCCACCATGCCGAAGATTCAGGGTGCTATGGTCCAGAAGCTGGTAGACCTGGGTGCCTACCCGCAGGCCATCAATCTGATGAAGGACTTTCAGAACAAGGATGGCAGCGTGAAGGGAAAGCTGCCCGGTGCGGCGGCGCAGACGGACATGGCCAACCGAATATCGGTGATCGGGACCCAGAACGAGTTGATGGATCGGTGGAAGCAGCTGAACGCGCAGGGCCTGATTCCGGTGGGCACATGGCGGAAGCCCGTGTTGGACCTATTGAAGGACATCGGGGCGAACAATCCTGACGTCCAAACGTTTAGGGATCTGCTGAACCTCCAGGTTAGCCAATACATGAACCTCATGCACGGGCGTCGGTACATGGAGAAGGAGATGGAGTTCATCATGAATTCCATGCCCAGCCAGTACGACTCGCCCGCTACCTTCGAGAAGATCCTGGGGAACATGCGAGCCCACATGATCCAAGATGTGCGGGAGCGGGCCGGCTCGCTGGCAGATTGGGGCTTCCAGGTTCCAAAGGGCATCGAGCCTATCCCCGTGATCCAGACGCTGAACGGGGGCCGGAAGCCAGCGGGGTTAGAATTCGATGATGGGGGCACCATAACTCCCGAGATGATAAGGGACCAGGCAATCGGCCTCGATCTCTTGCGGAAGCAGAATCAACGGTCCGGTCAGGACATCGGTGGAAAGGGAGCGTTCCGTAGCAGCCAGCTTGGGATGACGGCCGATCCAACTGCGGGGGCACCAACTGCGCCAGTCGTGGATGACGAGAAGGCTATCCGGGACGAGATTGCGAACATGACGCCCGAGCAGATCAAGAAGGAGCTTGGGAAGGTACCTAACCTAGACGTGTCGCCCGAAGACATGGCAAAGGATCTAGCGGACGCTCGCAAGGAGACGCTAGAGCAGGCACAAACACCATGACAGACGAAGAGAAATCCGCCCTGCGGTACAAGCTGCTTCGGGAGAAGCTCATAGATAGCACCACGCAGGATTACCCCGAGGAGGCCACGAGCTCGGCGGCGGGCGGGGCCTTCCTGTCCACGAAGGACCCAAGCGTCGCCGACATATTCAAGCCACCGGCCGCGCCTTGGGCGGTAGCGGGGGTCGTGCGGGCGATCCCGGCGCTCTATGCGGGTGGGAAAGCTGCGAGGAAGGGCGAGGAGATAGGTGCGGGGCTAGCCGAGGCGGCAGGTGCGCCTTGGCCAGTACCGCAGATAGCGGGCGGGGCGGGCGCGATTGTGGCGGGGGCGGGCGCTGCGACGCTGACCCAGTTGGGCCTCGAGGAGACGAAGCGCCGGTTGGGCCTGGAGGGGAACACCTCGGACTCGATGAGCGAGTCCCTTGCGCATGCATTAGCGGCGGGGACGGACGTGGCGATGGGAGAGGTGTGGAGTCAGACGATGGATCCTCTGATGAAGGGCTTTGCGATACCGAGCAAGATTCAGCTATCCCCCGAGGAACAAGCCGCCATGACGGACACGATGGGCCGTATGCGGGGGGTATATCAGAAGGTCACGGGGCACGACCCGCCGCCAAGCTGGAACCCATACATGAACAATGGATCGGCTGAGGACAACATTGACGCCACCGCGGCCGCCGGGAAGCTGCGAGCGGCGGGCCTCGACCCGCGGGAGGCGCGGTTCATCGCGATGGGCAACCCGCAAACTGTTGCCGAGGCGAACGACGGGTTCCTTGGCCAACTCTTTCAGAAGGTTGCCAACAACTCGATGATCGGGCAGAACGCGCTGGAGAAGTTCAGGGGCACTCGGGACAAGATGATGCGGATGGCCGTGAACGATCTCGGGGATAGGTTCGGTGCGGTCCTCCCGCCCGAGAAGCTAGGCGACGCTATCTTGGCTGCCGTCAACGGGAAGTTCCGACCCCTCGCAGCGGCGCGGCAAGAGGCCAGTCAGATGGTCTCGAACGCGCTGCCCCCTGGCTACACGATGGACGGGAAGTCCCTGCGTGCGGGCTTCTCGAGCCTAACCCGGGACGCCAACTCGTTGGTGGGGTCGCTGGGGGACTCGCCATTCTTCTCGCAGGTGCAAGACGTGAGGCAGAAGCTGAGCGTCCTGGCGCACGACATGAGCGACAAGACTCCTGCTGGCGATGCGGCTCGGGCACAGGCTGCGGCCGCGGCGGGCAAGCTGGACGAGCGGGTGGTCAAGCAGCTGCCCGCGAACCTGAAGAAGCAGTACGCTCGATTCACGAGCGCAGACATGGAGCTTGCGGAGGGCCAGTTCAACACGGACTTTGTGAAGGGCCTGCTGAACAACAAGAAGGGCCTCTACCAGTATGCTACCAAGATCCTTAATGATGGGAACGCCGACAACTTCCTGAAGCTCGAAGCCGCGGCTGGGCCCGAGGTGGCAAACAACGTGCGAGCCGCGTTGTGGCAGCGGGTGGCCAACGGTGCCGTTAAGGACGAGGTAGTCCGGCCCGACCTGATGAACCTGCAGCTGAATGGGCAGGGCAAGCTGGGGCGGGCGTTCCTCGAGACGGTGATGGGGAAGGACACCGTCAACGCTTACTCGAGTCTCGCGCTGGCGCAGCAGACACTCCAAAAGCGTATGCAGGAGACGGGCAACGCTAGGTGGGTTGGACTCGATGCCTTTGCGACGAGGGCTGGGCTGGCGGGTGGGATCAGTGCCTACCTGGGGCACAGCATCCCCGTGAAGGGGGCAGAGTTGATAGCGGGCCTGTTCGCGCCTCCCGTGATAGCCAAGCTCATGACCAATCCACGGGCGGCAGACTTTGCCCAGCGGCTGATCCACGGTGCGGCGAATCGAATAGGCCCTGGGAAGCTGAACCGCCTAGTCTCCTACACGCTGGAAGCGCTGGGCGACTCGCCCGAGAACATCATCGCGCAGTCGGGCATGCCTGGCACGATGACGCTCGCCGAGAAGCGCAAGCAAATGGAGGAGGGACAACTCCCGTGGCGTCGCGCGTTGAGCGAGGGCAAGCTACCTTCGACCGGGCAGCCCATGACTGATTTTATGGTCAACCCCGCTGGGACTATGGCTCGTCTCGGCGCAAAGGAGGGTCCAGGTCAGTAGCCGTCTTGGCGCTTCAACAAATTGAAGCCCATAGAAAAAAGTCCCCCTTAGGTCTAGCATAAGCGAGACACCCACCCTCGCCGCTATCCTTTGGGGGACTTCCTATGTCCGACGCCCGCGCCGTCACCGGCCTCCGGTCGGAGCCTCCCCGCCCGCGTCTCCCCCTACCAAGCCTCCGGTCTTCTCCGGCGACCTAAGCCGCATTTCTATGGCCTGTGCAACCCACACATGAAACGGTATACCTCGCTGAATCGCATCGAGTCTCGCGGCCTTCCAAATGTTGCGTGGGATCCTGGTGCTCAGCTGAACCATGTTGTCCATCAGAATGGCCTCCCCGACCATACGTACATATCAGGCTTGTGCACGTCCCTATCCATGAACCCTGACTCGATGAGGGTCTCCACGATGTTCTTGAACACATCCGCCCTGCACGGATACACGCTTCGTAGGAGCTCGCTATGACCAATCCGTACACGTCGCTGCACCGTGGTTGCAGCCCGTGTCAGGAACTGCGTGTTATTATCCCCGCCGATCTCGTTGAGCGCATGATGAGTATTCTCCTCGACAGCCTCGAGAGCGAGAAGCGCTGCTTCGAGCTGATCCTGTTCAATGACTTTGTTTCTTGTTGCGCCGGTAAGAACCATCCCGACTCTTAGCAGGTGATCGTGCTTCCTGCCCCACATCCCTTCCATCCGCTTGTCAGCGGGCGGCTTCATGTTCTGGTACCAATCTACGTACCACTCCCTCGCTGCGCTGTCCAGCGTGAACTCCCCACCGATCTCGCCTATCTCTTCTAGCCTCCGCGTTAGCTCGCCGCGCATCTCGTGTTCTTCCTGCGTGAGACTAGGCATCGCGTTCCGACGCGACGTGTCCCCCTTATAAACGAACAAAACCCTCGAGGCGAAACCATCCTCGAGGGCACTCGGTGGTATGCCACGGGACACGCCGTCAGGGGTCGTCGCCGCGATGATGCAGAGGAACAGATCGTTCAGTGTCACCTCGCCCCTGTTCTTGGTCTTGTAGCTCCATGCGTCGGGGCAGTCATACATATCCGTCAAGATATGTATGAGTGGTTCCCCGTACTGTTGCTTCGTCAGGAAGACTGAGAGCTCTCCGCTGTGCACCAGCACGTTGGGTGCAGCAGTGCCGCCCTTTGGCGGGCCGATCTCGTCAATGAACTTTTCAGGAGTGATCTTGCCTGATATGACGCGAGTCGTCGGCACGCCCTTGAGTAGGTTAACCCCGATGTTGATAGCTGTGGACTTTCGGCATCGTGCTGAACCAGCGACAAGTATGGTAAACAGATTGGGATATAGTCGATAGTACCCTCGCTCGATGAAGCACTTCCGCCCCATCGCCGCTGCGACCATCGTGATGCCCACCCAAAGATGGAACTCGGCGGGGCTTTCTTGCTTCTCGGTATACCGTAGATAGAGATCCAGGAATGACTCATCGGCCATTACACCTCCACTTCGTGTAGATCTCCCCAGGAGTAGCCGCTTTTAAGCTCGACTGGTATCGTGAATGTCCCTCCCCATGAAGTAACAGGTGTCGTCATCGCCTCGTTGAGGGCTATCAAGCTCGTGCGCTCGTCCTCTTCGGGGACCTCGCAGACTATAGAGTCATGTACTTGTGCCACGACTCGATAACCTTGCTCAACGAGGCGGCAGACACCCATGTTAGCGACGGTTACGATAGACGATTGGGGTCGTTGGGCATACGCCTTGCGAAAGAGATCTTCGTCCATGCGATCAAGAAACAACCGACGTCGCCCAAAGGCATCGTGAATACAACGTGTGGGCCTGACAGCATCGCGGATTCGCTTGTGCCAGACCGAGCGTATTTCAGGATAAGAAGCGTGGTAAGACTCAATAAGAAACTCCGCCTTCTTCTTACCACCCCACAGACCGCGTATGTCGAGGTCTTCGATGTTAATGCCCGCGAGACGAAGCACCATGATGAGCTTCTTCCACGCCATCCCATAGTTACTTGCATGAGTCACCTGCTTGAACGTCTTGTAGATAAGCTCGTCAGCCTTGGTGATCCTGCGGCGCATGACCTCGGTCGCAAACTCACAATACGGGTTGATTCTGTCATCTGTGTATAGAGCCTGGAGCTTGGGGCTCTGCGAGTCGAAGGCCACGAACATGGCCTCGGCCCGCTTGAGATCTCCCTGTATAAGTTTATGGCCAGGGCTCGCCACGAACATCTTCCTGGCCATGAGCGGGATGTTCTGCAGCTGGGGACCTTCTCCTCTACCCCGACTGCTTAGGCGACCGCTTTTAGTCCCATGTATTAGATAGTTCGCCTTGTATCGACCATCCTCACTGGTCGCGAGATTCAAGAACCCACTGAGCATGGTGCGGCGCTCGCGTACATCCAACACGTTCTTGAGAACCGCTGTGTGTTCGCTGTGACTGAACATGAGCGACCGGATTAACTCTTCGTCAGTCGCTGGGGCTTGAGCTTTTTTAGTCCGCTTCTTGACCGGAAGACGTAGATCGTCGTAAAGCAGTCTACGCAGATCAGGCCCCGATCGAACGTTGATAGGAAAACCGACTTCCTTTTCGAGCAGTAGCTGCAGGTAATCCCTCTCAAGTTCAAGCCTACGTCGCGTTGCCGAAAGAGCGGGCTGGTCGATAACAAAACCCTCGTCCTGCATTTGCATGATCGGTCTGATGAGGGACATAACGTGCTCATTAAAGTAATCGAGCTGGTTCGCCTGCTTGAGTTCTTGGAGGAGTCCCTCATACGCTTCGTAGGTGTAGCTTGCGTCCTTGCAGTTGTACTCCCATCGGGAGGTTCGGATCTCATGTTTGTAATAGGGCTCTTTGGTGTAGATAGATGTGATGAACCCTAGGTCGTGGTCGAACTCGGGGTAGAGGAGATGATGCGCAAGCATCGTGTCGAAGTGGATTCTGGGGAACCTGAATCCATATCGTTCGAGCCGCGTGAGGTCGAATTGGATGTTCTGTCCAATGATTCCACGGGACAGAAAGAGACGGTAGAGACGACGCCAAACATACGCGAGCTCTGAAGCTGTGAGACAACCTCCGATAAACGGGATACATATTGCCCGCTCGGCACTGTCACTGATACCGACACAGTCAATTGTCTCAAAGCCGATAGTCTCGATATCCACCGAAAGAGGGTCGCCAAGGTTGTCGATATACTCAACAGCTTGCTTAAGGGTGGGGTTGATGATAAACTCACGCTCGCGCGTACGGATATCCGGGTAAAGGGCTTCATGTCTTGCTCGTCTCAGATCATGCTCTATGATGTACGTCTGCGGGTAGTCCCGCAACGCATGCGCCGTATGATAGGTTGCCAGTACCTTGCGGCCTGGCAGAAGACTGCAAGGTAGGACAGAACCTCGCCACTGTTCAATTGACGTCTTCCCAGTAAGAGCGTAGAGTGCTTGCGCTCCGAGGGCCACGAATAGAGTGGCAGTGGTTCGCGCAAGCTCATCCCGCAGCCCAGGCAACGCATCGTCGATCTCACCGGGGGTCGGAACGGAATGACTTTCGCTGTAGTCTTTTCTGACATTTGTGACGTACACCTCGCTTCGAGGTATGCCTAACAAACGCCAGAGCATATCGCCCGATGGCCCCGTTAGGGGCATCTTGCTAAAGCATTCATCGTACCCAGGACGGGCCGCCACTATGGCGATCATGCCATAGGGCGACCCGCTCGGGGGGACAATCGTTCCGTCAAGCTGGGACGACATTCTTGAAGAACTCGAACAGCGCATCTACATTGAAGAACACTGGGATACCCTCGTGCGTGGCTTGTGCTACCTCGCCGTCAGCACCTGCCGAGTGGCCTGGGATCCTGATCAAGCCGTCACAGAGTGAGAGCATGACTCGGTCGTAGTCTAGCCACGCTTCGTACGGTAGCGGCGTCAGGAAGTGCTGGAACATGGTCCAGTGTGGGCAGATGGGATAGAACCCGCGGGCCCACAGCCGTGCCCACATCTCCATCGCCGCCCGGGTATTCACGACGGGATCGTCGTTCGAGTACGGCCCTGCGATGTAAATAAGAATTTTGCCGTTACGCATAACGCACTCCTAGTCGACGGGAGCGTCGCTGCCGCTACCAGGCTCATCATCAGCTGGAACCACGTCAGCTTCGGCCTGAGATGCCAGATCACGCGATATGCGGTCCACAGCCGAGCGCCAAAAGTCAGCATGTTTCTCGATGCCAAGGAATCGGCAGTCAAGCTGCGCCGCAGCAACCAGCGTAGAGCCTGATCCGGCGAAGGGATCCAGTATGAGTTCCCCTTTGACGGCGCTCGCCTCGATGATGTGTCGCATGAGCGCGACGGGCTTCTCGACGCTGTGGATCTTTTTTGAGACGGTGTCATACTTCAACACATTGTACGGTTGAGGCTTGACCAGCCCGCGGCCCCTGTTGACCCAGAAGCACGGTTCATACGTGTAGATCCAGTTCCGGTTCGGGTCCCCGATTCCGCTAGTTTGCTTGACCCATATCAGGGGGGTTGCTTCGCATGTTCCAAAATGCTTTCGGAGCATGAGGTACACAGGTTCGTAGCGGGTCATGTGGAAGAACACGTAGGCATGTCCATCGGGCTTGAGCACCTTTGCGGCGTGCATGAACACCTCATCGAGCATGTCCATGATTTCCTTGGGATTATCCCCGTACATCGTGCCCTGGCTCGAGGCGAACTTACTCGAGGACATCGGCGCGCCCTCGCGGTACATTCCTATCCCGTACGGTGGGTCAGTGACGATTAGATCGACCGATGCCGCCGGGAGTTGGCGAAGAAGGTCCCGCGCGTCTGCGTGGTAGAAGACTCCAAGACCTTTCCATAGGGCTTTGCGGATGATTTGCCTTTGTATTCCCGAGGGAACGTCGGCTTGTGTCTCGGTATCACCGTCGAGAAAGTCTTCTTCCCCCTCCTCAGGTTCAGGACTGACTGCGTCCCCCTGCTTTCGCTTGGCGAGCTCGGCACGGAGGGCGGTTTCCTTGAGCCTGCGGTACCTTTTGAACGCCGCACTTTTGGTCTTCTCCTCGGTTAATTCAGGATACTCGTACAGACCTTTGGCCAGAGTAAGGTCCATAGAGATCGACCCGCCTGATCGGTCGAGCTCACGGGCGGCATCCTCGATACCGTATCCGCCATTGCTTGCCAGAGCACTTCCTTTGTCTCCGTATCGTGCTTGTTTCGCTGTGTACAACTTGAAGAGACCGATGACTTCCTCCGGCCACTCGAGATCCTTGCGGCGTATGTTCTCTTCAAGCTCCAGCTCCTGCTTCAGGACGGGATCGAGCGCTGCCATTCTCCGAAAGGCAATCGCTGACCAGCCCAGGTGTTGTGCCGCGAGGATGCGGCGGTGGCCCGCGATCAAGTTGTTCTCGTCATCGAGAACGACGGGCGTCATCAGGCCGAAGCGGGCCATGCTGTTGGCAAGCTCCTCGACGTTCCCGAAGAACTTACGCATTCGGTTCCCGATGACTACATCTTTGATCGGTATGGTATCGTCAGGCATCGCGCTTCACCTTCTTCCACGGTTGAGTCTCGAGCAGCTTACCTAGCGTGGTCAGCTGCTTCGTGATTTCCTTCTTGCTTGGGAGACTCTCGACGCATTCATTGATCTCGTTCTCGTCCTCGTCGCGTATGCCGTCCGATAGATGTGACATTGTTTCTCCAAGCTCGATGAGGAACGAGGAGACACTGTTCAGCTGCTCGATTGGGTCTGCCTTTGGCATGATGTTCTCCATGATGCGGCCCGGAGCCCCGTGGGGAGGACCACCGGAAGGGGGAACGACCGATGTGGGACCCCGGGCCGCTATCAGTTACGCCACCGCGTAGGGCGGGTTGACCTCCGCGCGGATCGCCTCGGGGTCGTTGTCGTTGGGCTTGTGATTCACCGTGACGTAGACCTCCCTGCCCACGAAGTCCTCGAGGTGGAAGCCCTCCTCAGTCATGGGGATCTTGGCCTTCTTGATGAACAGTTTCATGTTCCACATGGCCTGGGGGTGGAAGCTGAGGGTCAGGAACAACTGCCGCTTGAGGAACTTGTCCTCGACATCCAGCGGGTTCAGCCGCACGTCGATGTACGGATACTCGCTGCCCTCCTTGTGTTTCTTCTGCGCGCTCTTGATCCTGCAATGCCTCAACCCAGCCGGGATGGGATCTGTCCCATCGTCCACGTCATCCAGGTTGATGTTGATGAAGCCTGCATCTGACATGCGCTTCTCCTCTTGGGACACTATCGTGCCCCGGTTAAGGCCGGCGTACCGGCCGTGTAAGCGTGCGCAGACATTGTAGGGGTCAACTTCCGGGTCGTGGATGATCCTGATTCCATACTCGGGACTCGTCAACAACTCAAACCGGCAGCCGCGCGACATTTTGTCTAAATGACGCGGTGCGCTATCGACGGTTCATGAAATGGGCAATCACGAGCGCAATGATGGCCGAGACGAACATCGCCTCGAGGAAGATCCACACGTAACTCACGCGAAGATCTCCGGCCCGGCTAACGTTTCGGGGTCGAGCTTTCGGCTCGTTCGTGCCGCTGCACCGTTCGCAGTGACAGTCTGTAGCTTGTACTTCCCGGAGCGTTCGCGCCCGGAAAGCCAATAGGCTTCAGTGAAAAAACGTACGAGGTTATCTCCCATCTGCCCGGCGACGGAAGGGCGGATAACATCTTGCTTTGTATCCTCATCAGTTCGTCGCTTTTCATGGGCGATGACAATTCGATCACACGGGAGAGTGAGAAAACCATTGAGATACTCCATCATGCCAGCGAGATATATACCCCACAGTCTCTCGGTCATGAACGAGACGCGATGCGTGTACATGAGCAACCGGCTCCAATGGTCGCCCACGCTCGTCAACGTGTCGAGCACGACACAGTCGTAGTCCAGCCCCTGGGGCGAGCGGGCTTGCTTGAGTAACTCGTTGGTGACCCCCACCAACCGCTCGTACCCCAGGGGCTTCTTCGCTGGTATGGTGCCCGATTGCACGTTCTTTGGGTCGGGGCTCCACGGGATCTCGATCTTCTCGGGATTCCCCAGCGGCTCGTTGGGAGCCCAGACCTTGATCTTGTCTCGATCGGGGAGCATTTCCATCTCGCCGAGCTTCTGATCCATGTCGAGCCAGAGCTTGCGCTTGCCTGGATGCATGGCCGCCAGCGTGGTCTTGCCGGCGCCCGCTGGGCCATAGAATAGAAACGACCTGCCACCACGTGAGGCTTGGAGCGCCTCCATGATGTTATCGAGCTCACTCATCTTCAGTGTCCTTCCGTGGCTCCCAGGGCTCGACGCGGTATGCAGACTCCTTGAGGGTTGCCCGAGTCTGGGCCGCGCTGATGCAGAGGGGATAGTACTCGCAGATTCGGTTGTACGCGCCGCAAGCGAACGGCGCTGACTTCGGGAAATATCCTTCGGCACGCATCTCGAGAATCTCTGCAGCCAGGTGCTTGACCTGACGGTCCCACACGTCGAAGTCTTCGGGCGTGCGTTGTGTGTAGATGCGAGCGAAGGAGCTGTCGTCTATTTTGGTGGTCACCCGGATCGCGTTGACGAGCCCATTGAAGACGGGCTGCCCGAACTTGGCTTCGGCGCCCTTCATGTACCCTGTGAACTGGCCGCTGAGCTTGAAGCTCGAGTCGAATACCATACCGAATCGGGTCGTGGTCTTGTGGTCCACAACCGTGGGTATGCCGCCGTTGTCGGCGAGTAGGTCGATGCGGCCGATGTACTTGAAGGTGACGCCGTAGGTCTGGAAGGGCAGCTCGAAGGGGATCTCCACCGCGATTGCCTTGAAGGGCTCCCGTCGCCACTTGTTCAGGTACTGGACAAGCAGGTCGAGCCCGCGGTCGACTGTGCGGATCTCGCGGGGATCGTCTACGTCGTCTTGGTAATACTTGAGGAAGGTAGCAGAGATACGTGGGATATGCAGATCTCGGCAACGTGGGCACGGGCCGAGTGGGCAGGGGACCATCTCGAAGCCAGTCCCCTTGTACAGCGTCTCCAGAGCCTTGTGGATGGCCCCGCCGAACATGAGTGCAGAGTCGCGCTTCTTGTCGACGGGTACTAGGTGTTCCTCGTAACGGTAGGCATACTTCTGCGGGCAGAGCATGAAGGTGTCGAGCTTGGAGTTATCCAGCCAGAATTCGTCGTCCATGTTGACCTCATTCTGTGTCAAGGACCTCGCGAATCTGATCTACGTTGTCGTTCATATCCTCTACGCACTCGGCGCAGATAGGCCCGAGGCGCGTGTTCACCACAATGGGTGCCACGCGACCGCAGGCCTCGCAAACTTCACTGTTGGTGTGGTTGAGTCGAACGAATAGCTGCGACGCGAGCCACTGCATGTCCATGATGGGCAGCTCGACGTGGCCGCTCCAGTCCAGCGACTCTATCTCAGCGAGCAGGCGCTTCCGTGTGAGCATGGGCGTGACCTCAACTTTCACCAAAGAGGTCGTCGCGCCACGTCCGCTTGGCCGGGTCTTTCTTCGGGCGGTCATCAAGTCGCTTCGGTTGCTTAGCTTTCTCACTGGGCACTCGCGTCTGCTGTAGTTGAGTAATTGCGGCTATCAGCTCGTCCTCGGACATCTCGTCGATCGTTTTTGGCATGTTGCCCTCCGGAAGGGGCCACCGAGCCGGCTCTCTGTTCGCAGCACTTACGCCCGATGGCCCCAACAAAGGCTAGAGCCCGAGGGACTCGAGGTACTGCGCGCGCTTCCGCTCCTTGGGCTCGGTGTCCTGAGCCTTCATGAGCTTGGCGCGCTCGACGCCCTGCAGGTAGACGACGTGGGCGTTGATGAAGCGCCGGAACACCGCCTTCTCACCGAGTAGGGCAACCGCGTCGCCCAAGGATGCGGGCAGGTCCGCGTCGAAGTCCTGCTCGGACTTCTCGTCTCCACCGGCCTTGGTGGACACCTTGAGGACCACGGTCTTGACCTTGGCCTCGTGCTTGTCGGGAACATTGATCGCTGCGGCCATGCTGTCTCCTCTCTATGGGTTTCAAAACAGACCCGAAATGGGCCACCCTGAGAGACTGCAATTTCGGTGCCAATCCGGCCGGGTTTGCTAGAATGGACTGCTGGATCGGGCACGTATGATGGCAGCTTGTTCACGTAGCGCATCCTTGAGCTTCTTGACGTACGGCCTCAGGACTGCGTTCCCGACTATGGTTGGGTCATGGGCCAACTCGGGCGTGATTTGGTACTCCCACCACAGGATTGGACGCGGGTGCTTGCGGCGCATGATGGATGCGCCCGTGGCGCGAGTACGCAACTCAAGGCCGAGCTGGGCCATGATCTCCTCGCGAAGGAGATCGAGTCGGTGTTGAACAGCGGGATTAACGATCGCGCAGATTGCCTGCGCTAAGTTAAAGAGTTCTCGTTGGGCTTGGTCAAAGTGGGCACGGGCAACGTCGGTTGCGTTGCGGCCCGGTGGGTGGGTGTATCGGGCAGATAGGAAAATGAAGCGGTCGAGCAGGATTGCCAGCTTACGGTGTTCATGAGTCACTGCACCTCATCCGTTGATCGTTCCACAGCAGCCCCACAACTCCAGCACTCGTGTTGGCGCTTCAACCGTTTGAAGCATAAAGAGTGGAGGCCTCGCCATGCCCCCGCGCCTATCTGATCAGCTCGCCACGGTTTCACATCAATGCGGGGTAACAGCCCGCTCCGCTACTCCCTAGTCTTGCGACATATGGCGCGACAGGTTTCCGGCTGGCCAAGCCGGCTACGCTCTGTTGAGATACGGCATCAACAACTTTCGGCCCTCCTTTGTGAGTACACCATGCCTGTCGACCAGGTTGCGGAAGCGGCAGAGCGCCCACGCTACCCGCTGGAGGTCTGGTGGTTGTGCCTTCCCCAGGAGATATCCTGTCTCCTCGGGGGCCAATCGGTCGCCGAGCGTAGTGTCCCACCTGTGATTCAGCAGGAAGTGGGAGTCCATGAAGAGGAACATCGTCCGGCGCCTTCCCTTGACAACCGGCAGGGCCGCTAGGGCCCGACCGCTCGAGATCTCTACTCTCAAATTCTCCTTCTGTGGTAAGGGCAAGCATTTGTAGTCACTCGTGCTGACGAGCCTGTACCGAATCCTGTTGGGCCCACGCATCGTGGACCCGACGAGTCGGACCTCCCGGCAACTCCGCAACCACACGTACCGACCCTGATAGAACAACTCGTCGCAGATCTTCATGAGGATCTCACGCTCGAGGTGTCCGCCGTGACGCTGGCATCTGAATGCTCGTAGTACCATCACGCCTTTCTGTAAGTTGCTCCCTTGCCTCGCCCATCGCGGACGAGCTTCTTTGCTTCCCTCATCTTGAGCATTGCGGACTGGATCGTCCAGCGGGGAATGCCTGTGGCCAAGCTGATGGGCGTAGGAGCACCACTCCCGTGCTTCTCGATGAAGGTCATGATCCTTTGCTCGATCTGCTGATCGGTCCGAGTGCCTGGCGCGGGCCCAGGCTTCTTCTTCGGGTTGAAGATCCGGATGAGCTTCAACCGATGCCCCTCGCACACATCAAGAGTGGGCGCGACGCCTTTCTGGCCGTTTAGGGCCAGCGTTACGACCGCGTCCCTTCTTGGCTCTGTGCACAAGTCGCAAACGAGTCTTGTTTCCTTCATCCTTTACCTTCTCTTTCGTCTCCGCTATGACGGAGATCCAGGCGGCGCTGCGCCTGTTGGTCCCCTTCGTCTCCTTGAGAAACGTCTCGTAGCTCGCGGAGTGGTCGTAGGACCTGCTGTGGAGGACTCCCCCGCTGGGGGACCGGGTATCGTAGCGGACGCCCCCGCAACGTGCGCAGACGAGGCGAACCCTATGGTCGCCGTTCTTTAGCACGTAGATGGGTGGCTTTATCTGCCACGGATGGTTTATCCCGCTGCATAACGATTCCTTCACTCTTGCTCCTTTGGTCGGCGCATCGCGCCGGTTTGTAGGATCTGCGGGACGCAGACCCTGGGTCGAAACGCAGTGTACCGCATCGCTTCATCGTAGCCGCGAGATGATCAAGTGCGCGAGGATGGCGGACATGCCGGCCTTCAAGAGATCCTTATGCTCCTCGCCCATCCACGCAAACAGGTAGAGGGCCGCGGCGCACACGATCTTGGCCTCGTGGGGCATCTCGCTGTCGTTGACTGCGATCATGGTCGATGCGATGTCGTTCGCGAGTTCGTACTCGAATTCAGTCATACGATGTTCACGAGTGCGCTGATGTGGAAGCGCAGCCCGGTGAGCCTCTCGAGTTGCTGCTCCAGATCGGGGATGCTCTGCAAGTCGTGCAGGGTCACGCCCTTGGGGTTGAGGTCCTTGACGCCCTTGAGCTCGGCGAGCAGCTCGGGCCCGTGCTTCACGGTGATGTTCAGCCTCATTAGTCCTCCATCATCTCGTTGAACATTTTGAGTAGGTCGGCCTCGGTCTCACCAGCAAAGACGCCCAGGTCGGGCAGGCCCGAGAAAACAGACTCCAAGTGGATGACGTCGCCCCCGATGAGGTGGTCGATGTCGTCCCGATCGAGTCCTACAAGGACAATGGCCTTCCCGTTTCGTTTCGCGATTGTAACTATTGACATACAGTCTCCAGATCTGTCATCATGATGTTCCAGATGACACGGGCTTGGTCTGGTGTTGGGGTCAGGAGACAGTCCTCTTCGACATCGTAGACCTCGTGGTCGAAGATGATCGCGTCATCGGCGTCGATTCGGTGGTCCCGCACTTGGATGACTACTAGCCGCCCGCTGACCGTGCTCGTGATTTGGTACGGCTTTGGCAACTCGAGCATAGGAGCACGACCCCTTGTCGATGCGAAGGACGAATGCGCAGCTCTCGTTTGGGCAAGCCCAGGCCTTGAAGATCACTGCTGCGCCTTCATTCGCGTAGTCACTCAGAGGGAGTAGGACTCCCTGGCACTTGGGGCACTTCGGAAATTCCATCAGCAACTCCTCCCATCACAGCAGCTAGATCATTGTCGAGTATAGACGGGGCCCTCGGCGGGCCGTTGACCACGAGGTTCATCGCCTCGTATAGATGGTGGTATATCTGGCCCATGTGCTTCTCGTAGGCCAGCGTACCACACGGCTGGAGGCGTATCGCTTCCATCGCGGCCTGGAGGTGGTGGGATACCGAGTCCACCACCGCCGGCCGCTCGTCGTTGAAGATGAGTTTGGTGTTCATCGAAGGCCTTGACAGTTGTTGCAGTACGTGTAGGGAGAGATAACCTTCGCCCCACACGACCGGCACCGGTTGTACGTTGTGCCCATCAGGGCCTCTTTGTATCCGCGATCGTATCGCTCCTGTAGCGCGGAGTCCTGAAACACGTAACGGGGCTCACCCCGGCGTGCGTGCTCCAGGCCCAGTTGGTAGTGATCGTCTCGCGACGCCATCGGCCTACGCCTTCGGGGGAAGCTCGGTGTTGGGGTTCGGGGGCAGGCAGAGGCACATCTCTGCACATGCGTCGTTGGCGCAGGTGTGGCAGACCTCGGTGTCATCGTAGTAGTCACCGTTCATCTTCGTGACGGTGATCTTGAGGGTCGCTGGGTTGACGTCGCAGACAACGCACTTGGGTACTGCTTGACTCATAGCGCCTCCTCCAACTCGTGCTTGATTCGTGAGAGAACTTCCTTGACCGCTTCGGTGACGAACTTGTGCTGCGAGATGTCATGCTCCTTGCAGAACGCACGCATCTCGTCACGCAGGTTCTCGGCTATGCGAACGCTGAGGATCACCTCGGGCTCGCGTTCCACGTTGAGGATGAGCTTGGCCCTGTAGCTATCGACTGGGCCGAGCATCTCCTCCTGTTTGGACTTGAGATCACTCATCGGATTCACTTGTCAGCCTCTTGCGTGGGCTTGGTTCCCTTGTCTGCCACCGCCTCCGCGTGTTGGACGGCCTCGAGCAGGGACTCCGCGATTAGGCGAACGTCCGAGATCGGGGCGTGGATGAGGGCCATGAAGAAGTCGTGCTTCTTGCACGGCCCGTAGACGAAGGATCCACCACCGGGCGTCTCGACCTCGGTGGATTCCTGCGTCTGACACAAGCGTTGCATCGTGTTCGATCTGAGCCTCTTACCCATCGCGGACCTCCATCGTGTACCTCCTTTTGTTGGGCTGAGATTAGCCCTTAGTGGGGACTTCAGCGGTGTGAAATCCCCACCGGGCGCTAGTCTTTGGCCTTTGCGTGTCTCCTCTTCTTCTTGCGGACCCACCGCTTCATCTCGCCTCCGCCGTGGTGCCACGACTTGAGCATAGTCTCGGGCTCGAGTGCTCGGTCGAGGATTCGTGCGGCGGTACGCTTGACGGCCTGGTTGTCACGATGCCTCGTCATCGGGCTCGACATCGTCGAATGGATCCTCTTCGAGATAGCCGAACCCTGCGCAGGTCCTGCAGGGCACGCCGTTGACCGCCCCGTTGCCGTTGCAGTCGGGGCACTCCTCGGTCTCATCTTCCATCTACGCCTCCTCGATCTGGATGTGGTAAGCCGTGAGCGGCTTGTTGGGCTTGCCGTCGGTCAGACGGATTGGATGGTTGCTGGGCACCGTGTTGTATAGATCGTAAGCTCCCTCGATAGTGAGTTGCATGGCCTTCGACTTGTCCTCGGTCCACTTGACCTCGCCGCGTCCATCGTGCGCTTCGGGATCGTAGGATTCGAGATACTTACCCTCGTCCTGTATGTCTCCTGTCGCGTGACCCATGCAGCGGATGACCTTCATCGTTCTCCTTTCACCAATCCAGGAGCGGGCCTGGATCGAGCATGTGGGCCTTGCAGGCCCGGACCTCTTTGACCTCGCCCGTGTCGCGGCGAGTCACGAGCATGTACACGTCGAACGGTTGCTTGCATGCATCGCACTCGGGCAGGCCGGATGCCCCGCCCTCGAACGCGCATTCCTGCACGTAGACGATCTGCTCGGGGGTGAGCCCGTTGTCCTCGGCGGAGATCCATGCGTAGAGTTCGCCGAGCTCGTCGTCCACGAGTTGGTTGATGAGCTTGTCCCGTTCCTTGGACAGGCAATCGAACTCGTCGGCTAGGACCTTTCGCACGAGCTTGATCGCGGCTTTGTAGGGGTTCATATCTCTCCTGTCAGCTTGCGGGTGGCCACGACGTATGCGCCGTAGGCCTCCGCGTATGCTCGTTGCGCCTCGTTTAGCACCGTCCAGGCGCGTTGATACTCACGCCAAAGAGGCTCTAGCTCAAGAGCCTGCTCTGGCGTGAGCTTGGTTGTCGGCGCTGACCCAGCCTTGTTGGCAAAGATCAGCGTCGTGGTCATGGGGCGGTCTTGCTCACGAGGTCATCCACGACGAGCTTGATGTCCCTCAGGAGGTTGTGCAAGCTGATGTCCGGGTCGAGCCCGACCCTCTGTTGGGTCTCGAGCATGGTGTAGACCGTGCGGAGCTTCTGCATCTTGGCCCTGAAGGTGTAGCCTGGGGGCTGGATGATCTCAGCCTCGCGGCCGTAGGTCTTGGTGCGATCGTACGGGTCACACATCCACTGGCCGTTGTTGACCTTGTAGATGATGTACGGGACGGCCTCTTGCTTGACCCGGAAGACCGCGGCCTCGTGTGCTTTGTCGTGCGTCATTCCTCGCTCGTGTTGTTGATCGCGTTGACCAACTGGAAGTCGTGGACCTTGCGGAAGGTGCCCTCGGCGATGATGTCGGCCTCGATCTTTTGGCCGGGCATCAACTTGTTGATGGCCTCGTGGAGCTCCTTGGGGTAGGAGCCGTGCTCGAAGAACAGCTCGATCTTCGTGTTCTTGGGCAGTTCGTACAGATCGTTGTTGCGGAAGGCGCGAACGGTCACGCCTGCCTCCTTGAGTCGTTCGATGTTGAGTAGCATCTTGTCTCCCTTTGTGGGCCGTGCAGCCCTGTCGTTGGGTGCCTGATTGCACCATGCATGGGGCTGGGCGACCAGCCCCATCGGTGGCGTAATCAATGCATATTCATCGACCTCCTTAGGATCTCGAGGATGAAGTCGCGGGTCTTGTAGCCACGCTTCCGGGCCTCGGCGTCGAGTGCTGCGTAGAGGCTCGGGTCGAGCATCACGTACTTGTAGCGGTTGACCGAGGTCTCCTTCGGTGGGGGCAGGATGAACTCAGCACCATCGCGGTGGCGTCGTGTCATCCCGCGACCTTGACCCAACCGTCACCGGTCTTGATGTAGTGTTGGCCCAGGCCGGTGCCCAGCCCGCGGCCCTTGGCGCGGTGGCACGGGAGGCAGAGGATGGCCCACGGGCCCCAGACTGTCGCGCCGTCCACGAAGTCCGTGGTGATGGGGTTGTGGCAGATGTTGCAGTCATCTGGTAGGGAGCCGTACCACTTCTTGGTTGCCATTAGTCCACCACCCAACCATCGGCGAGTAGATCATCGACCATGACGGGTCGGCCGTGCGCGCGTGAGTAGTCCTCGTCGTAGTGCCAGATGTTCGCGCCTTCGACGAAGAAGACCTTGCCGTTCTTGTCCGGGTCGCCCACGATCACGCCGCACTCGTTGGCCCCTCGCTTCTTCATCGGGCAGAGGGGCCATTTGGGCCAGCGGTTGGGATCGAGGATCCATTCCCGGTCTGTGGGTTGCGTTGCCATTAGTCACATCCTTTGTGGCTGATCGTGCAGCCCTGTCGTTGGGAGCTGGATTGCTCCAAGGATGGCTCTAGTTGGCTGGTCCGCCAGCCAGAGCCATCGTGTGGAGAAATCAAGGCTGGAATAGAGCGCGTAGGATGATGAAGCCAATCAGAGTGAGGAATATGATAATATCGTCCCAATCACCTAGATTGAACCGCCGCGCGATGGCGATGATGAAGAGGAAGGGGAGGGCAAAGATCATGCGTCGCCTCCGGTTGCGGCCTTGAGGTAGTGCTGGAGGTCCAAGATCAAGTCCTGGGCTTCGCTGGGCGTGAGCTTGATCGTGGGGACGTCGAAGACGCCCGTGCCGATGTGCATCCACTGTTCAACGCGGAAGTCGATCAGGGCCATGTTGATGGTGTTGCCGCTCTCGGTGAACTCGGTGTTGAGGACGATGCGCTCCGGGACCTTTGGAGTATCGCTCATCACTTCTCCTCGAAGGTGGCCATCTGGACCATGTGTGTGATGTAATTGATCCCATCACGATCCGCTTGGGTCAGCGGGACGGTGGGGGTGTGCTGGATGAAGAGGCCTGGCGCGATGGGCTCGAGGGTGGGCGTGCCGGTGGGCATCCTGATGTACTGCAGAGATGCGAGCAGAACGTTGTATTGGGCCTTGGTGAGCTTGAGATAGATGTGTTTCATAGACTCCTCTTTAGCGGGCGGGCTTTGCCGCCCGGTTGCGCGAGTAGTGCACGAGTGCAGCTGCTCGCAGGTTAGCCCACATGGTGTAGACGATGGGCCGGGATCGTATTCGGGCTGCTTCAGTTGGATGCTCCTTGAGAGCCCGCTTGAGCAATGGGCCGAGCTTATTCACTTTGCTGCCTCCTCGAGATGCTCTGTGATGACCTCGATGGCCTCACGCATCCATTGGATCAGCTCGGGCTCCACGCCTTTGTGCTTGAGTTGGATGATGCTGAAGTGTAGCTCTTTGGATACGGCGATGATGTCGCGCTTGTTCATATCTCTAGCTCCTGCCGTGTCGGATTGCGCGGCGAACCGGCTCAGCGATCTGATTCTCGAATTGTGGGGGCACGGAGCCGAAGGCCGCGAGCGCATTCAGCGCGGCGTTGTATGCGCGGTCTGCTTCGTTGCGAGCGCGAAGCGCCTGATGGCACGCATCCATGAGCTTGTAGAATTCATCTTGTTGGGTCTGCGATAGATTCTCGCGCTTGAAGGCTTGATAGCCTTCGCGATGTGCATCATTATCGGTGCGCTTGCCGAGCCAGGTCTTGTAGGTCGGGACATCGGTCCAGACTCGCTTGGGCTCGTTGCGTGTGCGTGCGTCCACGCGATACTCTAGGCCCGTGCGTACGCCAGCCTTGGGCTTGCTTGGTTCGGTATTGAACAGGAGCTTGGTCATGGGCAACCTTTCTGCGCGACTGAGCGCGCCATCCCCGGGATGGGGCAATGTGTTGGGCGAAGTTCCGGGGGCATCAGCGAACCATAACACACGGTGGGTTGCCTGTCAAGAATTATTTTGATTGCGAGATAAAAAAGATTAAATCGAAGATGAGTGGCATGTCATAAGGCCACTGGGGGCTTCAGGCATTTGAAGTCCGTAGAAAGGGAGCAGCGGGCTACTTGTCTCCTCGTGCTTTGCGCATGAATGCGTCGATGTCTAGGCCGCGCTCAGGCTTGTAGCTCAGGCGTGAGATTGATGCGTGGTCCTTGTTGGTACGATCCCGCTGCTCAGCTACGGCTACGATGTGGGCAACGCCACCACTCACCCGGCTCATGCGGCGCTCGACAATGCGAGATTGGCGGTCCTCTATCACGATTCTGAACATGTCAGCATGTTCTTTGCACATGTTAGCGAACGTGGGGTCCATGTCTCCGTCGGCACATGGGAGCTTGCAGCGAATGCAGTATGCGAGGTGCCACTCGCTTTGGATATATTCGCGGTGCACGTTCCAATTGCACTCGAGAAGCATATCAGCGGGAATCTCGTGTATGTTGTGGCCGAGGTTATCTAGACGATCAGATAGGCGTGTCAGATAGCGATAGTTAACGCGCTGCTTGCGTGGGCCAATGAAGTTGATGGGGCGACGTCGTGGCGGGATCATAATCTCGTTCTCCTTTGTGTGGGATCGTTGACAGTGCTACCAATGGATGATATATGCAAGTCCGGTGCCACACAGAGCTGACTTGCACGGGTCGAGACTCGTGATCAAGAGAGCGCATCACGTGAACTTTGCTATCAGTCGTCTTGTCATCAACTATCCAGGCGGGCCTTGGTGGTGGTCGGGATCGTGAGTTCATCATTCATATACATTTATTTTTTTATTATGAACTATATATTCGCAGCGATGATCTACGAGCTTCAAACCTCCACCCTCAAAGCCCCCCGGGGATAGTTGACGACAGGACGACCGGCAACCGATGACTACGAGGATTAGCCACGTGATGGTGGAGACATGAACGGTCTCGTTGCCTGTTCAATGATTGAAGCATCCAGATATCCACCAGCGGCCGTGCTATCGGCTTGCCCCAGCAAGCCATCGGGCAACTGACCAGCGGCCTGACCAGCGGCCCGCCACCGACCCGCCTCGCGAGCTCACTCGGGCATTGGAGTAGCGCAAGGCAGAGCGCGTAGCGCAGCCCGTAAGGACGGGCGTAAGAGCGGGATGCAAGGCATCGCGAAGCAGAGCACGAGCTAGAGCACCAAGCAATGCCGCAGGTAGCAGGAACTGTGCCAAAAATAAAGTTGAAAAAAACCTTGACTGTGGGGGGTGCCTGTGGCAGTATCCGGTTGTCCGCGCAACAAAGCGCGGCCACAACCGGCGGAAAACCCGCCAGAAAGATAGGGAAATGGCAAAGCTCACTTTCAACACGTCGGAGCCCAAGGCAGCACAAGTCAAAGGCGGAAGCTACATCCGGCTGATCGGGGATCAGCAGGCCGCTTTCCGCAATCTGATGCGCGATCTCGGATTCGATCCGGAGAGCCCGCGAGCCGACGCCGGGGTCAAGAAAGTCGGAGAGATGGTCGCGGGACTTGGTATTGATCTAGCTCGCGAGCTTCTGGCAACGGGCACCGAGAGCCTCGCACAGTACAAGGAGAAGCTCACGGCAGGTGATCAGGCCGAGGATAACGCGGCCGCTGCGGCAATCGCCGAGGACATCGCGTCCCAGGCAGAGGCCAAGGCTGATCAGAAGGCCAAGCCGAAGGCCTAAGATCAGGCACATGATGGGGGGTGCCGCAAGGCACCCCTCATTTTTTTTGCTCATGGATATATATCTTGCCACAGCTCCTTATAAAGCAAGAGCCTTAGCTTGACGCCCCCCACACAAACGCATCACGGCTGGGACCCGCAGGGTACCCCTCCACCAAACCGCGGCACAAAATTTTGCGATTTCCAAGATAACTTCTCTCGTTGCGTTTCAATGCCTGCCGGCAGACTGGCACTGTACTTGCATAGTCCCCAGGGGCGGCATCGCTCATCGAGATAGGGGCGGAGACGCCCCGCTACAGGGAGGACATCATGGCAACAGTCGAGAAGGCCCACGGGGTGGCGGACCACGGAGTGGCAGACAAGCAGGCAGGGAAGCCCACGAACCAAGCCGAGGCCGCGAAGGCCGTGAACAAGGCAACTGGGCACGGTCCGGATGGAACCCTAACCGAGAACCAGCTCTCGCGCGCGGCGTCCGAGTATATGGTTGCTCTGCGAGCCCAACCGACGCCGCCCGTGATGGAGGAAGTTCTCATCAAGATCGTCGAGGTCGACGAACACGGCAAGCTCAAGCATCAGTGCAAGTCGACCGACGAAGTGCCCGCACTCGTGGATGCCGCCCTGAGCGAAGCCGCTCAGCCGAAGAAGTAAGCCATGGCAGCGCCCACGCCCGATCCGGGCATCGCAGCCCTCGCGCACGAGTTCCCGTGTATGATACGACGGTGGCTCGGCAAGGGCGGCAACGCGGCAGTCTTCCCCAACTACGACTTCTTCCCCTGGCTGGGCCAGAACATCAACACCCCGGCGGGCCGCACGCCGCCCTGGACAACTGACGACAAGACGCACCCCATCCCGTGAGCACCGATCTGGGCATAGCGTGGCTCTCCAGCCTACGCACCCGGCGCTGGCTCGGGAAGAGTGGGAACGCCGCGATCTTCCCCGCCTACGATTTCTTCCCGTGGTTGGGCCAACGTGTCGACTCGCCGCCGGGACAGAGTTGGAACTCTGACGACCCGCACCGGTCTGTCGTCACGAAGTCGGACACCGCCATATCGGGCTCGTGGGCATGGGGAGCCAACTACATTGGCGAGACGCTCACGGGAGCCCCAGCCCCCGTAGACGTGCTATACGTCAGCTACGGTACCATGTGGGTCAACATTGTGTGGCCCACCGTGAAGGCCGGTGCGAACATCCAGATATGGTCCCAGGATGGGGCAACCTTCTACCAAAACTGGACCGCAACGGGTGACTTCATCGTGGCTGATCCTGGCGGGCACGTAGCCGTAGCTGGTGGCACGCCCCTCATCGGAATCCAAGCGACCTTTGGCGTGTTGGTCAAAGTCACACAGTGAAAGAGATCGAAGTCAGCGCGGGCCAGCGTGCTCGTACGCAGGCCATGATGAAGCTCCTGTACCGCGTGCGCCCCGGCGACACGCTTTCGGGGCTCGCCGAGCGATCCGGTATGCGCTGGCAAGACTTATACGCCGCCAACCGTGACACGCTAGACGATCCCAACAAGCTTCGTGTTGGTCAGCAGCTCCGGCTCCGCCCCACGGCTTCACCACCGGCGCCCCGCACCGAAGCCGGAACCCCCCGCACCTCCACCCCTCCCAAGCCTCCGGCCTCTCCGGCGACTACAATTAAGCCCGTTGGGGATGACGTTCCTGTCTATCCTGCAGCGGGCTTTGTGTTTCATCATTCGGGTGGAAGCACCCTCGCGAGTCTACGAGCGACGCTCCAACAGCGCGGGCTAGGTTCCCAATACCTCATGGATCGGGACGGCACAATCTACAACTTCGCTGGTCCCGGCTCGCCACACATCAGGCCCAACGATCTCTACCACGGTCGAGCCCCAGGCTTGTCGAACGAGAATGCCGTAGGCATGGAAGTTGTCGCCCGTGACAACAGCGATGTCACGCCCGCTCAGATAGCAGCAGCCCGTAAGTTCATTGACCAATATTATCCCGACGTACCCGTGTACGGTCACGGTGAGGTCAACCCCGGGCACAAGCAAGCGGACGAGGGCATGGCTATTGTCAACACGATCCGTGGCGAGCGAAACGCCACCCCGATAGGCCAAAGTATCGAGTTAGCAGCTAATGAGTAATGGAGGAACACCGACACCACAATGGATAACAAGCCTATCTCAGCTTGTTACGAACGTTGGCTTCCCGGTCGTGGTAGCCGCGGCGCTATTGTGGTTCCTGCTCACTCGATTCCAAACGAACATGGACGCGGTAACCACCCGGCTAGAGATCAGCTCCACCAATGCGCAGCAATTCTTGATCATCTCGAAGCAGCAGATCACGGAGCTCGAGAGGCAGACGGCGCTCTTTGAGGATATCAACGAGCACCTTGCTAAGATCGCTGGCGAGGTCGAACAGAAGCGAAAGATGGAAGGAAGACCCCAATGACTAGATATCTCGTAGCCCTGTTCTTGTGCATCCCAATCTACGCCAGCGCGCAGGTCTGCAACCCAGTGTGTGCCAATCAGCCAGCGCAATGCTGCAATCAGCCGCAGGCTGATCTCTTCTCGGCTCTCGAGTCCGACACGCACGATTCTGCAGGCTCGCTCTTTCGTGGAATCATGCCCGATAACCAGATTGGTGCGCAGTGCGTTGTCGACACCACCATCACCAACCTGCTCGCTAATATCCCGCAGCCTGGAGCCCTATTTCAGAGCTACACCGCCCCTGGCCTTGGTGGGCTACTCTTCGCGCTCAAGTTGAAGCTCGAGTTCGCTCATCTCGACGGTGCACTTGGCTCGAACAGCGCATGTTTCAAGTTAGACGTCAAGAACTTCACTCATCCTCCGTCCCCGATCACCTTCACGGATGGTTGCGGCACCCACGTTCTCTCGATCGGCCAACCCAAGTACGCTTGTGTTCTCGGCCCACCAATTGGCAAGACTATCGTTTGCTTCTCTGCCAAGAACGCTGATGGCCCGCTGCCGCCACTTCCTCCGGGCTTCGATCGTCTCGAAGATGTGTGCACGCTAGTTGACCTGGTGCCGTGATGCCGGGCCTCATGCAGAAGGACATCGACAAGATCTTTGTCTACCATGACAAGCCGGCACAGGTGCCGAACTACGTCAAGATTCGGGACGATGCTCGTGAATTTGCTACTACCATCCTTGAGCTGTGCCCCGAATCAGCCGAAGCAACGCTAGCGATCCGGCACATCCAGCAAGCTGTGATGTTCGCCAACGCAGCAATCGCGATTCACGCGCCGGAGGGGTGATGGAACTCATCCAGCTCGTAGTCATTCTCATCGTAGTGGGCGTTCTGCTATGGCTGGTCAACACGTACATCCCGATGGACGCTCGGATCAAGCAGATCATCAACGCCGTGGTGATCATCGCGATTGTCTTGTGGTTGTTATTCTGGATCCTAGCCGCCGTGGGGATCAGCACCCACACTAGGCTATCGCCATGATCCAGCGCAAGTACTTCTTCGACTCGATACGGGAGTCGTTGTTCACGGATGGCTTGACGCAGGACCAAGTCGATGGGTTCAACGTGATCCTCGACTACGCGGAGAGCGAGGGTTGTGATGACCGACACCTCGCATACGTCCTCGCGACGACATACCACGAAACCGCCCAGACCATGCAGCCCATTACAGAGTATGGTAAGGGAGCGGGCAAAACTTACGGCGAGCCTGACCCGGAAACTGGCCAGACGTATTACGGTCGCGGTTACGTTCAGCTTACTTGGCGTGAGAACTACCAGAAGCAGGACGATAAACTCGGGCTGCATGGTGCGCTTGTGCAAGATGCTGACCTTGCCCTCGAGCCCGGGATTGCCCTCAAGGTGCTATTTGGTGGAATGTACGACGGAGACTTCACAGGCGTCGGGCTCCCCAAGTTTATCACGTGTGAGGACCCTGATAACGATACAACCGATTTCCTCAATGCTCGGAAGATCGTCAACGGGCTCGATTGCGCGGAGCAGATTCAAGGCTACGCGCAGAGCTTCGCCAACGCGATCACACACGCAGGAGAACGGTAATGCCAAGCGTGAGTAAGGCCCAGCAGCATTACATGGGCATGAAGTACGGCGAGGCCAAGGCGGGCAAGAAGACGGGCATGGACATGACGAAGTCGCAGCTCAAGGACTTCGCAGCGACCAAGACTAAGGGACTCCCAGGCCACGTGAAGGACGGTAAGGCAACTCGTGGCAAGGCTGTCGAAGCACGGGCACGGGCCCTAAAGAGGGGCAAATGAAAAAGACGAAGCTCACGGGACAGCTACCCTCGTACGGCAAGGACAAACTCATGGTGGGGGCTACGAAAGGGCTACGGGCGACGCAGGCTCGGGGGAAGGCGCCGAACCCGCTGAAGCAGAGCAAGGGAACGAAGCCGGCTTACTGATGGAGTTCGAGTGGCCATACTGTGCGATCTGCGGGCACGGTGTTGAGCGTGTGGACAAGCACGTTGATCCTTTCACGAGCAATGTGCTCTACACGATCCATTGTCACGGAGCGACCGAGACGCAGGTCGTTTGTGACCTCGATCTTCACGACGCAACAATAATGGGCCGAGCGTGAGCGCCTCAATTAAGATACGGAACAAGGGTCGCTTGGCCACCGCGGAAGTCGATCTGTGGCACACACGCCTGTGCTTTACGGATGAGGCAGGAGAGAGGCTCCGGAAATTTTACCTGAAGAGGGTATCTCGAGGTTCGACGTTAGTGGTAGGGAGGCTCACGTTTTACATCCGGTGCGTTACTGACAAGAGCACGCTACAAACACTAACCAACGAGCTTCTTACGGAGTACACCGTCACGGATCCACGACTGGAAAGATTAGCGCACAAGCATGAGTCGACATCTGGATTATAGAGAGCTTGAGCCACTCGAGCGCCGCGTGGCCTTAATGCGCGCCGCTGGCATGTCGGAGCAAACTATAGGTCACTTCATCGACGTAGATTACATGACAATCTCGGCGATTTTGAAGCGGCCTCGAGTGGCTCGCTATCTCCTCGCCATCGAGTCGACCTTCGCGAACGATATCCGGGCCGGGGCAAAGACGCTCGACGACGCGATTACGCATACCGCGAACAGGGCGTTTGTCATCGAGAAGGAGGTGATGGAGCGACTGTTTGAACAAAAGGAGAGCGTCCGCGCCCAGCTCGGTGCTGCTACGACCGCGCAGGATATACTCGATCGGGCTGGGAAGCGGGCGCCGACAAGGATACAAACCGAGGTCACTCATACCGTAGACGCGGAAGCGTTGAGTCGAGTGGCCCGTGTTCTGCAGGAGCACCAGGCCATCGACGTGACCCCGCGGAGGGTACATGAAGAAGTTCGGGAAGGCACAGAAAGCGGAGTTCGTCAAGAAGGTTCGGTCGATGAAGGAGCCGAAGACGAAGAAGGCTCCAGTCTCGAAGCGCGTGCCGAACGCTGATGGGCCAGGCGGAGGACTCCAGTGAAGGCACTCAATCGCGTTCGTAACGTCACGCTCAAATACCCACGAGACACACCGCGGATCTCTCGCAAGCGCCTGTGGTACGATCGCTCGGAGTGGCGGCAAGATCCCCAGGCCACGATGGAGGGATCGCTTGGGATGATCGACAACGCGTTCGAGAATGCACGGAACCCGCCTCCGGCGGGTGGTGTGAACTACCAGGACTTCCCCGACATGATGGAGCGCGCAGCCCGCGTCGGGCTCAAGAAGCTCTAGGAGGAGACATGGATTGTAAGAGTCCCGAGGAGGATGTCCAGGATGAGCCGTCCGAGGAGGAGCTCAGCGAGCTCACCGACGACCTGATCGACGATGAAGACGAGGACGACGCTTCAACGGATTGAAGTCCGTAGATGCTTTCCGACTTTGAATACGCCGGGATGGCGGTCGCTGAAGGACTCAGCGATGATCACTCCGAGAAGGTGCGCCAGTCGCTGCGACTTCAGGCCCAGCGATCCACCTATATCATGGGCAAGGCCATCGTGGGGTTCGAGGATCTCGTCCCTGGTATCCATGGGGATATGTGTCGGTGGATCGAGCGACCGTCTCGTCGTAAGCTCGGGCTCGTCCCTCGCGACCATCTCAAGACCTCTATCTGGACCATCGCCGACACGGTCCGTCGCATCGCCGTCGACTGCAACACCCGCATGCTCATTGGCAACGAGACTGCGACGAACGCCGCCCATTTCCTGCGGCGTATTCAAGCCGTGTTCGAGCGAAGTGAGATCTTCCGTTGGCTCTTCCCCGAGATCGTCCCCGACACTTCTAAGACGAAGTGGTCCGAGACCGAGATGCTTGTCCCCCGGACTCAAGACTTTCCTGAGTCCACCGTAGAAGCAATGGGTGTGGGTGGTGCCGTCGTCTCGCGGCACTACACCCACATCAAGCTCGACGACCTCGTTGGCAAGGAGGCTTCCGAATCCGTCGACGTGATGAAGAAGACGATCGACTGGTACCTATATACCGAGTCGCTGCTCGTGCGGCCCACGGATCCAATCGACGTGTATGGCACGACCTGGACCTTCAAAGATCTATACAGCTGGATCCAGGAACATGAACTAGACGTGGATTTCTTCCACCGCAAAGCGATCGACAAGCGTGGCCGAGTGCTGTGGCCCGAGCGTTTCCCTCTAGTCGAGCTGGAGCGCATACGGGCCAAGATTGGCCCCTTCAAGTTCAGCTGCCAGTACCAGAACGAGCCCTTCGATCCCGAGCACATGACGTTCGATCCGGGATGGCTCCGGTACTTTGAATTGGATGGTTGGGAGACCGACCAAGAGTCCCAATCCCAGCTGTTGCGAATCATCGGCCAGCCGAAGCCATCCCGGGTCATACCCGTGATCCTGATCGACCCCGCGATCTCTGAGAAGGACTACGCCGCCCGAAGTGCCGTGGTCTGCGCGGGCCTCGATGAGATGGAACGCATCATGGTCCTCGAAGTGTGGGCCGATCGGTGTCAACCGCTTCGCATGATCGACAAGGTGTTCGAGATGGCGGAGCGGTGGGACCCGATGGTGGTGGCTGTCGAGGGCGTTGCCTATCAGCGTGCACTCAAGGGCTTCATGGAAGCCGAATGTCTGCGCCGTAGGCGGTGGCTGAACATACGGGAGGTGCGGCCCGGTAGCCGTGAGGGGAAGGAGACCCGGATCCGTGGTCTTCAGCCCTACGCAGAGCGCGGCAAGCTGTGGCTACGGCGCAGCACATGTAAGCCCCTAGTCGAGGAGTTCGAGAGCTTCCCTTTGGGCGAGACTGTAGACCTGTTGGACGCTCTGGGGTACGGCCCTCAGGTGTGGGTCTCTCCGGAGGGAAGCTCTCAAGTAGACATGGAGCCCGAGGAAGACAAGCCCTATCGGTACGAGGGAATCTCCTCGCACACAGGTTACTAATGCCTGGCACAACTGGCGACATCATTTGGAAGAAGCTCGATCCAAAGACCTTCGAGCTCTACAACGAGCACCCCGAAGAAGCCCCGCAGGATCAACAAACCACTGAAGAACAACCTGAGCCCACGGTCGATCCTTGGCGAGGCCGACGGGCTGTTCCGAGCGAGAAGGAGATGTTCCAACGCGATCTGGCGATCCATGGAGCCGAGGAGGCTGCTCGGCGGGCGATGAAGCACCAGCACATGCGCCAACTGAGCGACTTCGACCACGAGCTGCGACACAATCCAAACGCAGATATCCAATCGGGTATTCAGGGTCTACTCGATAGCGGGGCGCTTCGACTCGATGAGAATGGCGATCTTTGGAGCCCTACGGTCAAGCTTGGTCCCCACGCGAGCCAGCGTATTCTGGAAGCCTCGCGGATATGGCAGCCGCCCACTCGAGATCCTGAAGAGGAAATGCGTGATGAGCCCACCCGAGGATCCACGGATATGAGCGAGAGCATCGACAGCCAGATCCAACAGGCGGCCAGTGGCATAGGTGGCAGACCCGATGAGGATGAGAACTAATGCCAACCACGGCTAGGTGAACATCGCGGCGAACGACCCGATCACGCAACTCATCGACGACGTGATCGTGACCCAATTTGGGCGCCACACGACTGTGAATCTGCCCGCAGTGACAGACGTTGTCGTGCCTTGGCCCACTACAGGCGAGCTGTTCATGTACATGACGCTATCCTCGCCTGTCGAGACGCAGGTGGGGATTCGTCCATTCGGAGCAGGAGACTCGTGGGTGTTCTTCGTTGAGCCCTCTGCACCAACGTCAATACTTCTACCGAAGCTACTGGGTGATGTTGCTGGTGATCCCCCTGCGTTTATCCTCAACTCATTTCAGCCGATCGACGTCGTGTCGATAATGTTCTTCTAATGACGCCCGAAGAACATAAGCTGTTCCTCCAGCTCGTACAGAGCACGACGAACGAGGTTCCCCCAATGGGCCTTGGGACCCCAGCGTGGGACCCAAACGCCGGGTTAGCAGCCTATCGAAACAAACAGCGTGCACAGGGCCTGACGGCGCAACAGCGGATAGGTATGTTACAGAGCGCTGGGGTGTCTAACCGTACTGACATGTACAAAGTGTTCCAGAACATGCATGCTTCGCCATATCAGGCGTTCATGCTCAACGGGAGGAAACGATGAGTTCGATGCTAGGCGGCGCGGGTACAGGCGTAGATCCAGGGATGGCGGGCGTCAGTGGGCCAGCAGGCCCAATGCAGGTTCCGCAGGGCGCGGGCGATATGTCGGGTGCCCAAGCTCTGAATAGCCCTGACGCTACCGCGAACATGATGGGCGGGGCAAAGGGCTTGTTCAATATCGCAAGCATGTTTGGCGACACGCCGGAAGAGCGCTCGAAGAACATCAGGGCGTTTTCGGGCATGGTGGATCAACTCGGCAAGTTCGGGAAGTCGGTCCAGGATTCTACCATCCTGCAGCGCATGATGAAGGGCCGGATCCGAGACATCGGCGTGATCAGCTCGGGCCAGCAGTCAGGTGGCGTGGGGCCGATACCCGAGTACGGTGGGGGCGTGGCTGCCCCGATCATGTCCAACGCAACCTTCGGAGGACGATGATGGGACGTGCAATGAAGAATGAGCGGCGTGGTGGGAACTCACAAAAAACCGCCCCGAACCCCAACCCTCAAGTAAACAAGGCTGGGAAGGGCGGTATGAGCGACGGGAGCGGTCTGGGCCGCTCGCGCAGCTCGAAGGTGTGGGGAGCGGCGAAGAAGGTCTAAATGCCAATCGTCACAGGAGTAACCCCAGGGGCGCCCGTTGCGCTCACAGAATCTGATCGAAAATTCCTCATACCGTACCTATATGAGGAAATCGAAGAGGCTCTGCGAGCGCACGAGCGTAAGCTCGAATGGATAGACGAATCGACCCGTCTATACATGGGCGAGCCCCTATCCAAGCGCAAGACGTTCCCGTGGGATGGGGCGGCGAATCTTGTTGTTCCCCTTGTTGGGATCACGGTCGATTCGATCGTGGCTCGCATCATGAACACGATATTTGCCGTCCAGCCCTTCTGGTCATCGCAGGCGCTGATCAAAGACCTCGAGCCCGTCGTGCACCCACTGCAGGACTTCATGGAGTGGAGTCGTGTCAACGAGTTGGATATGTACATGCAGACCCGCTCCTGGATCATGGAAGTCGTGAAGCACGGGTGGGCCTACCTCAAGGTGTACTGGTCGAGCTTTACGCAGCGGACATTCCGAATCCAAAGCGGGGCTGCGCGCCCAGTCGATGCGATCGTTCGCAAGCCCACGGTTGAGCATGTGCTCCTGCAGGACATCATCTGCCAAGCGGGCATCGAGGACGAGCTGATCCAGGCAGAATGGATCGCGCAGCGGATTCGACTCACCGATGGTCAGCTGGCGTGGCGCAAGCATGACCGGGTGTACGATGACGTGGACAAGATTATCAAGGCCAAAGAGGAACCCACGCCCGAGCAGGAGAAGCTAGAGGAAAACGTGTTCGAGAAGATGGCCTCCCGGCCACGGGAGAAGCTGAACACGCTCTACGAGATCTATGCCGACCTGCCGCTCGCGGGCTCGAAGCTGCCCGTGCCCGTCATGATCACGTTCCATAAGGAGAGTCGGACCATCGCGCGGTGCGTCTACAATCCCGACATCACGGGCCAGCGCCCCTTCTTCAAGGGGAAGTTCCTCGATATCGAAGGAAAGCGAGAAGGCATTGGCATTTCTCGACAGCTTCAACTCATTCAGGAGGAAATCAGTACAATACATAATCAGCAGGTGGATAACGCCACACTGGCCAATACTCGTTTTTTTGTTGGCCGTCGCGGCGTTATTCGCAATGGCACACGTGTCTGGCCTGGCCGGTTTCTAACCGTGCCTGATCCATCCCGAGATGTCGTCACCCTACCGATGGCGGACATCTACCCAAGCATGCAGCAACTCGAGCAGTCGTGCCTCGCGTACAGCGAGCGTCGTAGCGGCATCGCAGACTATCAGCTTGGCCGTGAAAGCTCAACTGTGGGAAATCGGGCAACGGCGACCGGCACATTGGCCCTCATCCAGGAAGGCAACCGCCGCTTCGATCTTAATGTACGCGATATTCGGGAGTGCTTGGGAGATGTGGGTAAGAAGTTACTACTGCTCAACGCGCAGTTCCGCCCCTCGGGCATGGCGTACTTCGTCAAGGGCAGCGACGGGAAGCTCGTCGAGACCGCGTTCAATCTACCCGAGGACTTCATCGCAGATGGCATTGGGATCGAGCTGACAGCCTCTACCGCGACGATCAACCGCGAGATAGAGAAGCAAGGCTTGATGGCCATGATGGGCCAGCTATCCCAATACTATCAGCAATTGCTCCAGATCAGTGGCGTTGCAATGAACCCAGCGACGCCCCCACCGATACAACAGCTAGCTCTCCAGATGGCAGACGGGGCTCGATACCTAATGAGCATGATCGTCCAGACGTACGAGATACGTGCTGTCGACACGCTGCTGCCACAGAGCATAGCAGGAGGACCGCAGAATGGCCAGCCGACAGGCCCTCCAGGAGGCCCTCCACAAAATCCAGCAGAGCCCGGAGTGGCAGCTTCTGTGGGCCCACCTGCTGCAAGCACGCCAGGACTGCCTTTTGCGCCTGGCGGGGGTCAGTAACTGGAATGAATACCTCGAGATTCGGGGTGAGCTCAACGCGATCAACATCTTTGTTTCGTTTGGAGACGAACTCCTGAGTCGCCTCGAAGAGGCCCAGGTGAGGGAAGGGGACGACGATGCCGGATTTGGGCGCCAAGGTGGCTACAACGGAAGCTGAGGAGGAGAATCCTCTTGCGGCTGAAATAGCGGCCCTCAAGGCAGAAAACGCAGAGTTCAAGAACGTAGCCCAGCGAAGCCTCGAAGAGGCGGCGGGGGCGCGTGGTCAGGTTCAGCTAATCCTCGATCAGATTCAGCGGGCCGCGGCGTCGGGCGAGATCACGCAGAAGGACGCGACGCAGGCCGTTGCATCGCTACGGGAGCAGTTCGACACAGATCCCGTGAAGGCAATGAACGACCTCGTCACGATGCGGGTGGGCCCAATCGTGCAGGAGTATTTCGGTCGGTCCGCCGAGACGGAGCGGGCCGACGCTCACCGTGCGGAACCCGCTTTGTTCAAGAAGTACGGGAACGAGGTCGACGAGTTCATGAAGGACATGCCGTTGGACGTGAAGGCGAAGTCCGGATCGTATCTCGCGGCATTAAAATACGTGCGCTCGCAGCACCTCGAAGAGGAAGTCGAGGATGCACGTAAGGCAGAACGGGAGCGGGCGTCCCAGCCCGAGGGTGCGTCCAGCGCCGAGCCCGACAAGGAGCGGAAGAAGGCCCTGTCGCGGGAAGAGCGCGAGGTCATGAAGCTTGGCTTCAAGGACATGAGTGAGGACGACTGGGGCAAGTGGAACACGCCGGCTGGAGACAGGCCGCCCCGTGCAAAGAAGGGACGGGCAGCATAATGGGCATCGAGTTCGTCAAGGACGAGAAGGACAAGAAGATGGCTGGTGGGGAGTACGATCCCCTCAGCGTGAAGAACAAGGATCCAAACTACCACTACAGGTGGCTCCGCAAGGAGAAGCTCAACATGACCCGAAAGCGCGATTTTCTCCACTACGAGATCGTGCAGGGCGGTCAGGAGGAAGGTGTCTGCAGCGACAACACGCCGATGAAGGCGGGTGAGTCGGTGTCGGGCACCGTAGAGGTCGGTGATCTGGTCCTCGCGAAGATTCCGAAGGAGCTTCACGAAGAGTACCGGCGCCGGAACAAGAGGAAGATCGACGCGATGGCCACTGGCGTCTCGGCGACCTTCAAGGCGCAGCTGGGCGACCGGGCATACGAGGAACACAAAGATGTTCCTGGGTACGCGGGGTCGGTCAGCAAAGACGACATTGATCTGGGGGATACATGAGACAGCTAACACAGCAGCAGACTGTGAGCGGCAACTCGCCGCACACATTGACCTTTCCGGAAGCTGCGGCGCAGACTTTCGAGCGGGGGGCTCCCGTCGTGCTCAGCGGCGGAGTCCTTCAAGAAGCTGCATTCCCAATTGCGGCGACAGGAAACGCGTCGCTTGTTGGCGTTGCGGCCATGCCCGCGAACGGAGCCGGGGCCTCGCGGTACGAGTCTCCCGCAAGTGGGAAGCCCGTGACCGTGTGGGTCGCCAACGACGATACTCTGTTCGGCGTTCAGATGAACGGGGGCGTCCAGGCCGACGTGGGCAAGCTGGTCAACGTCACCAAGACGGGTGTGCTCTGGAGCGCAGACCGGACCACCGTCGGAGCGTTCCTGGTGATGTTCATCTACACCGAGATCCCGACAAATGCGGTGATCGCGGTGGGCAAGTTCCTCGAGGGGGCCACGCAGATGGCCAGGGTGGCGTGAGATGGTAAACGTAACAGGGGCCTTTTCATACCTACTCGCGCCGGGCCTTCGGAAGGTCTTCTTCCAGAATCTCGAGGAGCGACCCCCGGAGTACAGCAAGATCGCGAACGAGGAATCCAGCGAACGTGCATGGGAAGAGGACCTGGAGGTTGCGGGTCTTCGGTCCATGCCCGTCAAGCCCGAGGGCCGTGGTATTCAATACCAGGATCTCCTGCAGGGTGGGAAGAAGCGCTACACCCACCTGACCTACGGACTCGGCTTCCGCGTCACCCTGGAGATGATGGAAGACGATCTGTACAACATCATGAAGAAGAACACCCGGGAGCTCGCGAAGGCGGCTCGGAATGGCCGCGAGGTCGCGTTCTTCAACATGCTCAACAACGGGTTCACGACCGAGTTCGGATTCCCGAAGTTCGGGAACAATGAGCCGCTGTTCAGCGCGACTCACACGAAGTTGGGTGGCGGGGTTGGAAGCAACCGGGCGACCACCGATGCAGACCTTTCGCCGACCAGCCTGGAGGCTGCAATCATCAGCTTCGAGTCGCTTAGCGATGAGATGGACATCCCCGTGGTCATCAAGCCGAAGCTCCTGCTGTGCGGGCCTCAGCTCAAGATGACTGCTCGGGAGATCCTCGGCTCGGAGTTCCGGCCATACACCAGCAACAACGAGATCAACGCGCTCCGCGAAGAGGGCCTGGACTACATGGTCGGGCACTACATCGTGGACCCCGACAGCTGGTTCCTGCTCGCGGGCAAGGGCGACCACGATCTCAACTTCTTCGAGCGGCAGCCGGAGCGTTTCCAGAATGGGGACGACTTCGATACTGGCGACGCGAAGTTCAAGAGCTTCCAGCGCTTCTCGGTGGGTGCTGGCGAGTGGAGGGGAACCTACGCCTCTCAGGGAGCGTGAGTCATGCTTCCTCAGTCCACACTCTACCCTCGGGACGTCAGTAACTACGGCACCGAGCGCATGCGGAGCCTCGTCGGGCTGATTAGCCTGCCGAACACGCAGGGCGTGCTGTGCCTACAGGCGCCCGATGGGAACGAGTTCTACATCTTTCAGGATGGGCTCACGCCCTCGTTTGGGGGTGTCAACGAGGTCATGGCGGGGACAGTTGGGGCCGTAGGGTGCCACATTGGAGCCGCCGTGACTCCGGCTTTCCCGCCTACAAGTATGCGTGATGGGCTGACGATCATTGGGAGCCGAAGGCTCTCTAGTTCGTTGGCCATCGCGGCAAGCGATACCCTTAGCGGTGCCCTTGGGATGATGACCGGCTTCGGGAACATCGGGGCCTTCCTGTACCTACACAAGACTGCCACCAACACGTGGCAGCTGATGATCGGTACCGAGGCCCAGTTCCTAGCCGATGCTGGTGGGACTGCTGTTGGGACCCCAGTTGTGGGCTCGGGTGCCATTGACGCTACAAGGGCAACCTTGGGCTTCGAGCGGCACGAGGGGCGAACGATCATCGGTGGGAACAAGGGTAAGGATCGGCACCTACCAGGCGTCATGTTCATCGAGTCGGCGGGTCGGGGCGCGGGCCTCGCATTTGAGTACGGTACAGACGATGAGACTGGTGCCGTGACAAGCCCCGCGGTCGTGATGTACTTCCCCGACGCGGTAACTGCGCCAGCTTTCGTACAACCCCTGCTATGGCTCCAGTGGAATGCCATGGTTGTGGTTCTCACGACCTCGTTGCCAGGGGCAACGCATGGGGTCCCCTACACAGCTACACTCAGTGCCCAATCTGGCGGAACCTCGCCAACCATATGGAGCCTGTTCGCTGGTTCCTTGCCCGCTGGATTGGCTCTTTCGCCCAGTGGAATCATCTCGGGAACACCAACCACAGCGGGGACCGTGGCTTTCACGGTCTCGGCTACCACGGCCCAATGTGTTGCTCTAGGCGGTGTAACCTCTAGTCAGGCCCTCTCCATTGTGGTTGCGTAATGGACGAGCGGTATCGTATCGAGATCGAGCACGATGGGGAATGCTGGACCGTCAGCTTCCCCAAGCTGCCTGGTTGCTTCGCGCGGGCTTATGACCTGCTCGAAGCAATCAGTGCAGCGGAATTCACACAGGAGGACTATCTAGGTCGATACGCGAATGCCGAGCGATGGGGAGAGAAGTGTGGCTGACTTGATACAAGTCTCGCTTCCGCGACTGACAACACAAGATGCCTTGATTCAATGGAGTCGGCATCTTGTTGATACGTTGCAGGACGTCTTCAGCGGGAAGCGGATGGGCATGATCAGCCCCAGCGCCATAGTTGGTGGGGTGGGCACCGGCAGCGGTACTCCTGTACCAGGCCCGCCTGGGCCGAGGGGACCACAAGGTCCGCAAGGTCCGCAAGGGCCTCCCGGCTCGGGCACGGGTCCGCCTGGGCCCGCAGGCCCGACAGGCCCCACCGGCCCGACTGGGCCAACGGGTCCACCGGGGCCGACAGGACCAACTGGTGCGGCCTCAACGGTGCCAGGTCCAGCGGGGCCAACTGGCTCCACAGGTCCACAGGGACCTAAGGGTGATACCGGCTCGGTGGGTCCGCAGGGGCCAACTGGCGCCGATTCTACGGTGCCAGGTCCAGCTGGCGCAACGGGTGCAACTGGCGCGACGGGGCCACAAGGAGCCCAGGGCGTCCCTGGAGCTACAGGCCCGCAAGGCCCAAAGGGAGATCCTGGTGCAACTGGATCCACGGGAGCGACGGGTCCGACCGGTCCTGCCTCCACCGTCCCAGGGCCGGCGGGGCCTACGGGCGATGTGGGACCTACTGGCCCGCAAGGTCCGAAGGGTGATACGGGTTCCCAAGGAACAGCGGGAACCCCAGGTGCTCAAGGACCGCAAGGAGTAGCCGGCCCGCAAGGCCCAGCTGGAGCAACAGGTTCAACGGGACCTGCTGGTCCAGGTGTGCCTACTGGCGGTGCTGCGGGCACCGTTCTGACCAAGAACAGTGCGACTGATTTCGACGCGATTTGGGCCGCAGTTAGCGGTGGGGCACCGAGCGGACCCGCTGGTGGGGACCTCGCCGGGACGTACCCGAACCCCACGCTCGCACCAGCGCAGAAGAACCTTTGGCAGGTTGCGGGCGCGGCGCTCACGCCAATCGACGCGACGAAGGGTATAGCCATTCCAGGAGGCACTACTCATGCGTCGCTTGTGCTTGGTCCCCGTACCGTAAAGGGGCGTGTTTTTAGTGACAAGAATCTAGATGCGATTCGGGTGGTTGCCAATCGTGACCTAAACGCCGCCGAGAATGCGTGGGTTCAAGACGACACGACGAAGCCGAGTTGGGGACTCCAGTTCGATGTGACCAACGATCGCTTCCAGATCGAACGGAACGCCGCCAACATGGCTTCGTCGGCTGTTCCGCTGGTGCTCGACAGCGGGGGCAACCAGACGATTACCGGGAGTCATTATTTGGGGGGTGGCTACGGCTCACTCCTCGCCGACGCGAATGCCACCCAGATTCACTTCAACAACTACGGCGCGCCTGTCGATCCCAGCAAGAATTCCTGGCTCATCCAGATGTACAGTAACAACAACTTCTACATCTATCGTCGTCCGCCAGGATCAGCAGCCGGCACACTCACGATGCCCTTTCACATCGACGGGGCTACTGACAAGACCTACTGCTCGCTTGCCAACGCTAGCGTCACGCCTGCGATGCTCGTGGCTGGTGCGACATATCGGAACTCGGCTTCTGCCAACATGCCGAGCGGTTTCAATTCGGGTACCGCGACGCTGAATGCGTGGATCCTGGTGGGGTCCGTCGCCATTACCACCTCCGGTGGTCCAGTTATATTCAACGCAACCTGCTGCCAGTTGTTCATCGGTGGATCGGGGAATACGCAGCCAAATTGTTACGTCGGACTGAGCCGGGATGGCGCGGGTCCTGGCCCATACATCCGGATCAATAACTACACGACAGCGGGGGGAATCGCGTTCTATCATTGCCCGACGCAATTCATGTTGGATGTTCCCCCAGCTGGTGCCCATACGTACAAGTTGTGGTGCTACCTCACGAATACCGCGTGGACCTTCCAAACGCTTACGGACGCACCGGGGTATCTTACGGTGTATGAGCTGTGCTAAGGAGTTTAGATGGCAACCTCCTATCAATGTGACCAGTGCGGCGTGACTATCGCGACGCTGTACGATGCCTTAGTTATATCGGTATCATTTCTGCACTATAGTCCCGATATGCCCACAACTGGGCAGCCGACGGGAAAGTCGCTCGACGAGACGCTGCCTGACCTCCTATTCCACAACGTTACGTGCCGAGACGAGTGGTGTGCGCAGGCGGGTATAACACCGCCAGCAGGGGCGAAGGTATGACACTCGAGAGACTCCAGAAGCGACGCGAGGAGCTACACGAGACCCTCAAGCAGGCGGCTATCCAGATGGAGCAGGTTCGGGGTGCGCTGGCCCTGTGTGATGAGTTGATCACGGAGGCCCAGGCTAGCATGAACGGAGATGCTCATGCCGGAACTTGACTTTCCGAACAACCCAGCCAAGGGCGATCAGTACGTAGGCACCAATGGTGCGCGGTACCAATGGGATGGCGCAGTTTGGGACCTAGCGTCTATCACACCGGGGACCGCTGCGGGTGGGGACCTGATGGGTTCGTACCCGAATCCCGACATCGCACCCGGCGTGGTGGGCACCATTGAGCTGCAGACGAATGTTGTCAACAGGCTCCCGCCTACTCCCACGATGCCTGCCGATGGGGGCAAGGTACTGACCGTTACGCCTGTGTCAGGTGTGTTCGCGTGGGCATTGCCGGTAAGCAATGTGTGGGGGGATATCGCTGCGCATTCGACCGTCAAGCCCCTCACCGCGGGCCGCTCGATTGAGCTTGATCCCCAGACAGCGTTGTGGTTCGGGGACTCGACGACCCCGTGCCCGGCGGTGCGGACACCAAACCAGGACATCATCGTGCAGTCTGCGGTGGGCCGCACGGCGTGGCTCCAATCGGGGCAGTCGGGTGGGATCCTGGGCATCACACCCACAAGTGCATCTCTGAGTGTGGACCTGGCACTTGCTGGCGGGCTGAAGGTCTCGCAGTATATAGGGGGCTCCCCCGCGGCGGGCTCGCTCCAATTCTTCGCGAACCAACTGCAGCTCCGCGTAGCGGGAGCATGGCAAAACGTGTATCCCGCGGCTGGAGGTGGGGGTGGCGGCATACCCGAGGCCCCGAACGATGGGCAACTGTACGGGCGGAAGTCCACCGCGTGGTCCGTCGTGCCGACGCCGCCGGCCGGGCTGATAGATGCTCCCGTCGATGGCACGCTCTATGGACGGCTGAACGCGGCGTGGGCATCTGTGACCCAGCCGACCACGTTGCCACCGTCAGGCCCGGCAAGCGGTGACCTGACGGGTAGCTACCCAAACCCCTCGCTGGGGATCATCCAGTCGGCAAAGGTCCGACTCGTTGGGCGTGGATCTTTCTTCAGCGGCCCGGGTGGGGCATCGGTGGCTGTGAACGATAGTGCCCACGATGCTAGCTTCGTGGCCACGCTCCCCTCTTGGTCGTTGGACTTCGGGAACGATCTTGGTCAGGACTCCGCGGCGGTTCGGCGCCGCCCGGCCAATGCGGGTGGCAACGCGTACACGGCGCTGATGACCGTCAATCCCGATGGGACGATCCGCGCGACGGCTGATCCCGTCAACGTACTCGATCTCGTGACGAAGCGGTACGCGGATGCACATGCCGGTGGCGGTGGCGCGGTCAAGCAGGTGGTTGCTGTCGCTATCCCTATGAATCTCAACATCACCAACTCGGCGTGGGGCGACATCCTGACCATCTCCATCACCACAACAGGTGGCTGGGTCGTATTGATTTGTAGTCCTGGCTGGTCGGTGAGCGGTGGCTCGGGAGGGTACCTAGAGTTTGGGTGGGGTCGGGACGCCGTGTCTCCGACGGTGGTCGAGCAGAACTTGAATTACTCCACGGGTGCGGACTTCAGTGTGCCAGCCACATCCCCGTTGTCCGGCCCGATTGGGATGGATCACCCCCCGGCGGGGGCCCACGTTTACCATCTGATAACTATCTGCGCGACGCCCAATGCCCTTCAAACGCAGGGCTATGGGACGGGCATGTGCTGGGCGGTGGAGCTGGCATGAGTGTCCCGACCTATCCAGTTGCACATGAGCAGTGGTACGAGTGTTGGGTCTGCGGGTTCGATTATCCACTGAGCACAGCGACGCGGCACTTTCGATCGAATCGGCTGGTGTGCCACTTTTGTGATGACCAGAAAACTAACACAGACTTCCTCCAGGACATGCAGATCCCGACCGAGGCCGAGGCCGCGCGGCGGCAGGTGTCGGAGCAACCGGTCACGTGCCAGGGCGAGGTCACGGGGACACGGTGGTACGAGGGTCGCTTCTACGAGGGCAAGTGGTATGATCCAGGCGACAACGATTGCTCAGGGCGTAACATGAGCGACGCACCGATTGATCCGCCTGCATTTATACCCCCGAGGTGACGCATGGGCGTAGTTATCATCCAGCGACCTATCAAGCGTGGGAACGTTCGGACGTTTGACGAAGAATATAATAGGGGCTACACGGATATCTGGGCGAGCGAGGTGGACGCGGAGTTCGACCAGCTATACGCAACATGGAACCAATCGTTCCAAGGTGTGGGCGATGCTATAATGTCGCCTACGCCCCCACAGAATCCAACTGTGGGGGACCTGTGGTGGAGGACCACGGATGGGAACCTGTACATCTTCTACGATGATGGCAACTCGAAGCAGTTTGTGCCTGCCGTCTCGACGGGGCAATTCATAGGAACAGGGCTCCCAAACGGGCCTGTGCCTCCGGGTCAGGGTGATCTCGCGGGGAACTACCCAGCGCCGGTGATTGGACCCCTCAAGGTCACGACGCCTAAGATCGCCGATGGGGCGGTGACGGACGTAAAGATCCACGATGTGGCGTGGGCCAAGGTGACGGGCGCACCGACAACATATCCGCCGAGTGGACCGGCTGGTGCAGGTGGGGGCGCGCTGACAGGTACGTTCCCGAATCCGGGCGTCGACTACACAAAGGTCACGGGTATACCTGCACACTTGCCGCCATCGGGACCCGCTAGTGGGGCTCTCACAGGTGTGTATCCGAACCCTGGTGTGGATTACAACCAGGTTAGCAACAAGCCGGCCATACCGACCATCCCATCTTCGTTGCCGCCTACCGGGCCGGCCTCGGGTGATCTTAGGGGTAACTATCCCGGCCCGACACTTCGAGCTGGTTCCACCAGTAGGACAAAGAATTGGACCGAGATAGGGACACCCGTTGACCTGAACCAAAACGAGCAGTTGATCCAGGATCTTAGCTGGATCGCGGGTGGTGGGACTTGGTTCGCGATGGCTGCCATCCATGGGCACTTCGCGCTGCCCGTGGCGGGAACCCCGGGTGGGGTCCTGTCTGTGGTACACTTCGATAACACGCCAGGAGCCATCAATGGGTACCCGCTTTCCCAGCAGTCGTTCACTGGGGGTGTAGTTGGTGCTAGTACCTTCGCGGTCGTCCCGTTTACGATCATACACGCTATGAATGGCCAGGGTTCTTCGGGAACCCAATACCTGCACCTAACTGCTTACCTATCGGTGGGAACGACGGCGAGGGTGGACACGGGTTGGATCATGGTCTACGAGGCGACATGAATCTAGAGGAACAGCTGAAGCGATACGAGGGGCGCCTGCTCAAGAGGCGGGCGTGGCTCGCGCAGGTGCAGCACGAGTGTTACCAACTCGAGGGGGCCATCCTGGCCGTTAGGGAGATGATGGATGAATCCGCAACTGTACGACGACCTGAAGACGGAGATCATTCAACGGATGGGGAACCGAACGGATCTGGACAGTCGGGTGGACCAGTGGGCAATGGACGCATTCACGGAACTGACCCAGGCCCCGAAGGCGAGCTTCCGTGAGCTAGACGCGGTATACACACCGTTGGTCAAGACGGGCACGTCACAGATAGATACCCCCGCAGACTTCTGGTTCATCCTCTCGATGAGGGACCAGTGGCGGAAGCTGGATCAGGTTCATTGGCAGGTGATCGACAGGACGTACCGGTCGCAGGGAATCCCATCGAGGTACGCTCGGTATCAGGATCACATCGAGCTTGATCCGATACCGAACCAGGATATCCAGTACACTATCAGGTATCGGAAGCGGTTGCCCAAGCTACATGCTGGGCTGACTATCCCACTGGAGAGGGAGTGGCACGAACTCTTGATAACGCTGACGGTGGCGAAGGGCTTGTCGGCGCTGCAGCGTTACGAAGAGTCTGCGGGCCATCGCCAGATGATCGACGCTGATATGCTCAGTCGGCAGGACACACAGAACCTCGAAGAGGATAACTATGAGGGAACGATCGGTGTCCGTTTCAGATAATTGAAGTAGCGAGCGATGGCACAACAAGTCTTTACACGGCAGCCCGTACCACAGAAGGGACTCTGGACCGCAGCGTCGCCGGACGCGATTGGTCCCGAGTATAGCCCGTGGTGCGAGAACGTCCGGTTCCGCTTCGGGAAGGTCCTGCGGACGCCTGGCCGGTCGGTCTTGCTGGACACAGCGCCGGCGTTGTCATTTGTGGACTTCGCGACGCTCGTGGATACGAGTGGGTACACAAACATCATGGCCCTATGGACGGGGGCTAACAACGAGATCGGGGTGTTTGATCCAGCAATCAATAAGTTTGCACTCATCGGCGTGCTGCCCGGCACGCTTAAGGAGGTTCGGTTTAGCTGGACGATGGGGGAGGAGCAGCTCTTTGTGGTGCGGGGCTCCCGAGTCGTGGCTGTGAACACACAAGTAGCAAGTGGTGTAGCCCCGGGGCTAAAGGCCGCGACACCGCCGGCCTCGTTCAACATCATCCACCTCAATGCACCAAGTGGATGTTTCCTCTCGTACTTCAAGGACCATGTGTTCGTGGGAAACATACTAGAGAGCACAGTCTCGACAGACAACGCCGGGGCTATGTCGAACCGCTTGATATGGAGCGCGCCGCGTAACTACCAAGATTGGTCCCTCGTACATAGCGATGGGACCGAAGCGGGAGGCTTCCTCGATCTGTACGATGGGATCGTGGAGCC
>Ga0210402_10000408_pt1 | contig 48295 bp, 39 predicted proteins | sample IncBWC7MmetaG_FD_161055 | JGI IMG/M metagenome (GOLD analysis project Ga0210402, IMG submission 161055) | Forest soil microbial communities from Barre Woods Harvard Forest LTER site, Petersham, Massachusetts, United States - Inc-BW-C-7-M | ecosystem: Environmental > Terrestrial > Soil >... | reverse complement strand
CCTCCAGTCCATTCAGTTCCGGCATCTGCACGTCGAGAAACACCAGATCGGGCCTTCGGTTCTGAATGATCTCCACCGCGGAAAGTCCGTCGGACGCCTCTATGATGGCGGCCACTTGAGAATCGCGGCGCAACAGGTCGATGATCCGTTGCCTCGCTGGCGCTTCGTCGTCGGCCACCATAACGCAGAGGCCTTCAGTCGCGGATAGCGGCATGGTCGTCCTTTCCGGTCCATCGCAGAGGTAGCGATATTTCAACCTCGGTTCCACCACTGGCGCGCCGGTTCACGGCGAAACAGGTTTCTCCGTCGGGATAAAGCCCTGCCAAGCGCTGCCGCGTCACGGAAAGCCCTACGCCGATGGAGTTCTCAAGCGTCCAACCCGCCGGAAGTCCCACGCCGTCGTCGAGCACACGAATGTCAAGCCGATTCCCGACCCGGTGTGCCGACACGATCACCGTTCCGCCCGAACCTCGCCTTGAAATCCCGTGCCGGATTGCATTCTCCACCAGTGGCTGAACGAAAAGGCAGGGTACGGAAGCATATTTCACCTCCGGCGCGATTTGCGTCTCGATCCGCAAGTGGTCCCCGAAGCGGATCTTCTGGATCGCCAGATAGTGTTCCAGAAAGGCCATCTCTTCCGCCAGCGGGACTTCGTGCCTGTCTTTCGATTCCAGCGACAGGCGGAGAAGGTCGCCCAGATGCTCGATCATCCTTCGCGCCAGCTTCGGGTCGCGTTCCACCTGAGATGAGATCGTGTTCAGCGCATTGAAAAGAAAATGCGGATCCAATTGCATTCGAAGCGCGTTCAGACGAGCCTCTGAGAAGTGTTTTTCCAGACGCTCCAGACGCAACTCACCGGTAATATAGTGATCGTAATAGTAATATGCCTGCCAGGCTCCCAGGATCAGCCAATAGATGAGCCAGTTCCAGAGAAACATGCCCCCCAGCGCATCGACAAGAAACCTGATGCGAGGCAAGGCATTCCATTCACCAATCCCGAACGCGGCGCGAACCGCCCCCAAAAGATAAACGTACACAGACGTCACCAGCAGGCTCGGAAGGAAATGCGCCAGAACTCGCCGGGCAAGTTGCTTGCTGGAAACGGGGATTTGCCGGTCCGCCCAAAGAATGAGCGGCGTGACCATACCCCAGGACCACCATAGCGTAAGAGAAAGCAGCAGAGCGCGGCGCCGGTCGATGCCGGCAGAGAGATCCGGCAAGGCAAACACACATCCCAGAATCGTCCAGGCCACAGCCGCAAGGGCAACGTGGCCCGGACGTGTCTTCAACCATTGTTTGCCAGCCATCGGGTTTGTCACTTCGGTGGGCTTATCATTGTGTCTGCCAGACGAACCCCTTCCGGATCGGCCAGGCGCAGCATCAGTCCCCATCCGAAGAAGTTGTTCGCGACTGCTACCGTGACCTCATTATCGCCCGCTTCCAGAGGCAAAGTGAAAGCGCCATTCTCCAGCGAACATCGCCCATCGGGATATTTTCTGGCTCCTTCCGGGTCATATAGGTTCTTGTCGGCATACACCAGCTTCCCGTTCACGAATACCCACAGTTCGCGCGTCCATCCAATATCTACCTTCTTCGTCTGCTTCCTGTCTGAAGTTATCGTCGTCTTCAGCCATGCTACGGCTCGGTTCGGCTCGGGCAAAGGCCGGCCATACTCGCGGCTGAGATTTACCAGCCCGCTCCGCTCCGTGCCGATCGTCTTCCAGTCCTGCGAAGCACCGGGCATCTCCTTATACATGGGGTCCTTACCGTTGGGCAGCGCGGAAAACGTGGAGAGACGCCAATTCCGGACCAGGCCGCGGTCCCCATCCAGCGGATCTCTGGCCGGCTCCGGAGAAAGACCGTCCACTGCATCGGGAGTGATCGCCATGTTTGCGAATGTGCCTGGCCCCTGCAGCCGCAGGCCGCCCTTCATCGCATCCCCCTCTAACCTGCCGACCTCCAGTGTGGGCGATGGGGCATCGTTCACAAAAACATTCATTCGCCGGCCGGAAACGACCATCTTGATGCGGTTCCACCCGTTCTCCCGGAGCTGCGCCCGCGTTTCATATTGAGGAAAGAGGTCCCATAGCAGGACGCCATGAGTCTGCGGCGCATACTGTATGCAGGCCCCGAAGGCCGGACAGTTCGGATCGGGCCTAAGGTAAACGAGCTCGAAATTACCTTCGTCTTGCTGCCGAAAGGCTATTCCGGGCGCCCCCCGCCCGATCGTATTGACGTCGAACTCGATGGTTCCGTCGCCGAACGTGATGTCTTTGAGTACCGCATTGCCGCTGTTCAGCCGCATCAAGCCGTGAAAAAAACCCTGCTGCCGGAGGAACTCCGCGTTTTCCTTAGTCTGCCAGTGGTCAGCCGTCATGGCGATTGAGATCGGTTGCGCGCCCTGGGCAATCGGAAGTGCTGACAGAACGCATACGCAGAGCGCCATCTTGTTCAGGGCATCTTTGCTAACAAGTGTCTTCATGACCCTAGCGTATGGACCAGGTGCGCCCCTTGGCGAGTTAAAGGTGACGAGACGGACGGGAGTGTTACGAGGCGGTCCCGGACGTTGCGGGTTGGTTCCTGGCGACGTGTCGGGCGATCCGGGTCATTTTGTCCCGGAATATTCTCAACCAAAGGAGTTAGGTCGATTTCAGTGGATTTCCCGGTCATTTTGTCCCGTTCCAGTATGCGAAGCCTAATTCGGCGGCTGGTCTTCGGCGGCGGTACACGAGACTGCCGTCCGGTGTTCAGCTTGTTTTTCCGGCTTGCCTTACGGGCGTGCGGGAATTCGCTTACGCGTGTTTTGGGGCCGGTGCTGCCGAGGAACCGCTTGCTGACGCGCGCGGCTCTGATCGACATCGCTCTGATCGTGATCGCTCTGCTCGCCTTCGCAGTTGACTTTTCGAAGTTTTCCAACTAGGCTTGCTTAAACAGCTTTCACGTCAAAGCCGGAGACGGTTGGCCACGGGATGCCAACAACCTTTGAAAAGGGGACGGCCATGAAACACAATCGACTGGTATCCGCTCTGGCACTGGCGTGCCTGACCGCGGTTCACTTATTCGGACAAGCCAACACCACCGCCACTTTGCGCGGAACGGTTCTCGACAAAACCCAGGCCGTGATTCCAGGCGCCGAAGTCCGGATTGCGGAAAAAGAGACGGGGCTCGCTCGTTCGGCGACGTCGAATAGCGAGGGTCTCTACGTCTTCAACCTGTTGCCGGTCGGGCACTATGAAATCCGCGTCTCGGTGAAGGGCTTCGCCACCGCGGCCTTCGAGAATATCGAACTGACGGTCGGCCAGACCACTACCATAGACGCGACCATGTCGCCCAGTTCGCAGGCTGAAACCATCACTGTCGAAGCCGCCGGCGTCTCGTTCGTCGATGTCCAGAAAACCGACGTCAGCCGTCCCATTACGCCCAGCGAAGTGCAGAACCTGCCGCTCAACGGGCGCGACTTCGTGAATCTGGCGATTCTGGCGCCGGGCGCGCGGCCGGTGCCCTCCTACGATCCGACCAAAGCCCGCATCGGCGTGTTCGCCACCAATGGGTCGAGCGGCCGCAACGTCAACGTCACCGTCAACGGCATCGACAACAAAGACGGTACCGTCGGCGGACCCGTCATGCAGTTGCCGCTTGAAGCCATCGAAGAATTCAACATCTCGACGCAGCGCTTTTCGGCCGCGAACGGGCGCAGTGAAGGCGCCGCCGTGAATGTGCTCACCAAGAGCGGAACCAACAACTTTCACGGAGCCATCTATTTCTTCGACCGCGAGTCTGCCTTTAACGCCCTCAACTATTTCGAGCAGACAGCCCACGGCGGCAGCGGTCAGAAGGCTGATTTCAGCCGTCAGCAGTTCGGCGGGTCCATCGGCGGTCCGGTGAAAAAGGACAAGACGTTCCTGTTTTTTGCTTTGGAGCGCGCCCGCGAAAACACCAGCCTCAACGTCACCGGGACCGCCTATAACGAGCTGACTCTGCTCCAGCAGGCCGGATTCAACGTGCAACCCGCGCACAGCATCCCGACGCCCTATTTCGACTGGCGGTACAACGGCCGCATCGATCATCGCATCAACGACAAGAACACCTTCTCCGCCAGCTATTCAAACCAGAATAACCGCGGCCTAAACGACCAGGCAACCTCGACGGCCGATGCTACTGCGGGAAACGTTACCACCAATCAGCTCATCATCGCCAATGCGACCTTCAATTCCGTGCTCTCGCCGTCGATCGTCAACTCCTTCACCGCGGGCCACCAATACTGGCACAACCTGATCGACGAAAGTCCGCGCTTCCTGCAGTTCGCATTTCCTTCGGCCTCCATCGGGACCCGCGGCGCCGTGCCGCAAGAAAGCTTCCAGCGCAAGTGGCAGTTCCGCGACGATATCGCCATCGGCCACGGCACCCATTCTTTTAAAGCCGGTTTCGATTACCTGTGGGAGCCACTGCTCGGAGGCATTCTGGAATCCAGCATCGCAGGCGCAGTCACCTTCTTCGACGATCCCGATGTAATTCTCTCCAACAAAACCAAGTATCCCAACGGTTTCGCAACGCCCGGAGCGATCACGTCGATTACCCGCGGCACCAACGGCAATCCGTACTTTTATCAGCCCGCGAAAATGTTTGGAGTCTACTTCCAGGACGATTGGAAAGTCACTCGCAGCCTGAGCGTGAATCTGGGCATCCGGTGGGACAAAGACTATAATCTGAATGCCGGCAGCGAACAGGTTAACGCGCGCGCCTATCAATATCTGAAAGCGATCGGCAGTCCCTACGGCGGCGGCCTGCCGCACGATGACAACAAGGACTTCAGCCCGCGGTTCGGTCTGGCTTACGACGTCACCGGGCGGGGCAAGCACGTGATCCGCGCCGGCTACGGTCTTTACTACGGCCAGCCGTTCATCAACATCACGCTGTTCATGCTCCAGCAGACCAACGCTACGTTGTATTCCACCGTCACCTACAACAACAGCGTGGTCCCCGGAACCGCCACCGGCGCCTCTGACATCGTGCCCACTACGGGTCAACCTCTTTCGCAGTTCCGCTACGGCATCGACTCGATTCCGGCCACCCAGCCCGCCAGTTCACAGCTCACCGGGACCGTTACCGGACGCATCATCGATCCGAAATACCGCAACCCTTACACCCAGCAATGGAACGGTGGCTACACCTGGGCGTTCCGAGAAGGTTCGGCGGTCGAGATCGAATACGTTCACGTCCTCAGCCTGCATGAGAGCAAGAGCGTCACCATCAATCCGACCATCAGCGGGGTTCGATCCACCGCGGCGCCGTTTGCCGCCGCCGGCATCAACTACTCCGGCCCGATCCAGGAATACCAACCCAGCGGGCGCAGCCGCTACGATGGCATGAATGTTTCATATCGGCGCCGCATGTCCAAACGCTTTGCGCTGAATGCGAATTACGTCCTTTCGCGCGGCCTTGCCTACAACGGCAACGCCGGGGCTTTCGGAAACACACCGACGGACATGTTGAACTACTATGCCGCCCACGATCTGGGTCCCACTCCCGCGGACGAAACGCACCGTTTCACACTGAGCGGCCTGGTCAATTTGCCTTGGGGTCTGAAATTCGCGCCCATCATGCAGTGGGCCTCCGGCCGTCCTTACAACGTCACTGAGGGAATCACAGACGTTTTCGGGTTTGGCACCGGGATTGCCGCCACGCACGCCGTCGTGCTCGACAGCGATCCCACCAACCTGCTGGCCACCAAAGGCTACACCACGGGTCAACTCCAGGCATGTCTGGCCGGAAACACTTGCCATCAGGTTCCCTACGACTACCTTCGGGGCGAGGCGTTTTACCAGCTCGATACGCGCGTGAGCCGGACGTTCAAGTTCGGTGAGAAGGCGCGGCTTGAGGTCATTTTTCAGGCATTCGACCTCACCAATCGGGCGAATTTCGGCGCAAACTATCAGGGGAATATCCGCTCCGCAACGTTCCTGCAGCCGACCAATTTCATCACCGGCTCCGGCGTGATTGTGCCGAAATCCTTCTCCGGTGAATTTGGCGCCCGCTTCAGCTTCTGAGACGGGGCCGGGGCACAGGCACCCTCCTGGGTCCGGCGGATTACGCTGCGCGACCGCTGGGAAGGTTTGCCGCAACCTCGGCTGCCTATGCATCGGATGGCGGCGCTGTGGTTTTTCACTACCGGGAGTGAGCTGTGGGTATTGCTGGGAAGGGGGAACGCCGCGTCTTCTTGCCGGCTTCATGCTCGCGCGACTCCAGGCCAAGAAGATCAATAAGAGTTTTCTTTGCGGCTTTGCGGCTTTGCGTGAAATCTTAGTTTTCCGTGGGTGCCCTCTCCGCGTGGCCGATCACCAGCATATCGACCGGGCCTGTCTGGGCGCCAAAAATGGCATCCAAGATTAACAATCTGCCCCCAAGGGTTCGCCGCCTCACATGGCAGCCCCTCACATCGTATAAGATAGAGTTTCAAGGAAAATTGCCATGCAGAACGCGCTGTTGCAGAAATTCATTAACAAGAACAAGCGGCCCGACGCCGTCCCCACCTTCCGGGCCGGCGACACCATCAAGGTCCACGTCAAGATCAAGGAAGGGGACAAGGAACGGCTTCAGGCATTTGAAGGCACGGTCATCGCCCGCAATGGTACAGGCATGGGTGAGAGCATCACCGTGCGCAAGGTCAGCTTCGGGCAAGGCGTAGAGCGCATTTTTCCGATCAATGCCAAGGTAGTCGACCACATCGATGTGGTTCGCACCGGCAAAGTCCGGCGCGCCAAGCTGTACTATCTGCGCGCACTGAAGGGCAAGGCTGCGCGGCTGAAAGAGCGCACGTAATCGCGACTCGCTTATTTGTCGATTCATCCATGCGGCCCGAAGCAGCGGGTGGCCAATTCCGGTGTGAGGGGACCATGGAGCGCGAGTTGCGCGCGCGCGGATTCCATGCCGTGGCCGGCGTGGACGAAGTCGGCCGCGGAGCGCTGTTCGGTCCCGTGGTGGCCGCAGCAGTGATCCTTTCGCCGGATCGCCCGGTGCGCGGCCTGAACGATAGCAAGCTGCTGGAACCTGACCGGCGCGAAGTGCTGGCCGGGCGCATCCGTGAGCGCGCCGTGGCCTGGGCCATCGCCGCTGTGGATGCGGCCACCATTGACAGCATCAACATCTACCAGGCCTCGCGGCGCGCCATGCGGATGGCTGTAAGCCGCCTCGCGCCCGCGCCCGATTTTCTTCTGGTGGACGCCGTCCCCATCGACCTGCCGTTACCGCAGCGCTCGCTCATCAAAGGCGATATGCGGTGCCACGCCATCGCGGCAGCCTCTATTGTCGCCAAGGTCTACCGCGACCAATGCATGCGCGTGTGGGACGAAGTTTTCCCGCTATACGGGCTGGCTTCGCACAAGGGCTACGGGACGCCGGAACATTGCCGGGCCCTGGAACAGTATGGCGTCACGCCCCTGCACCGCCTCAGTTTTGAACCGGTGAGCGCGCATTCCCTCTTTCCAGTGAAGTACGATTTACAGATGGACCTGTTCGACACGGCAGGCGCCCGATGATGCCGGGCGAGCCGGACGAAGCCAAGCCAACCGCGCCGCTGGTGCCGGTGGAGCGCCCCGTTTACCACTGGTATCACAAGATGTCGGCGGTCCTGTTCATTACTTTCTGCCTGGAAATCGGACTCTTCCTGTTGATTTTTCCCTGGACCGAATACTGGGACGGCAATTACTTCTCGGCCCTCATTCCGGAGTGGCACCGCCATTGGGACAACATGTATGTGCGCGGCGCCATTAGCGGGTTGGGGGCCGTGAACCTATACATCTCCTTCGTGGAAATCTTCCGCCTGCGCCGGTTTGCCAAGCGGTAGTGCGAAAGTGGCCGCGACCCTCTGGGTCGCGTCGGTACAATTCCGCGACCCAGAGGGTCGCGGCCACGGTATACCATGGTGTTATAGGTAAAGGAGCTGCATTATGCGTTTCGCGATTCTGGCTCTCTTCGCATTTCTCAATGTTTCATTTCTCAATGCTGCGGAAATCCCTCAGGGCAGCCATGTCCTGTTGCGGCTGCTCAACTCGGTCAGCACCCGCACCGCTCGCGAGGGAGATTACGTGTACATGCGCACCGCTACTCCCGTCGTCTCCAACGGCTCCATCGTGGTTCCCACCGATTCCTACGTGCAAGGTGTGGTTTCACACGCCAAACGAAGCGGGCGCGTCACCGGCACCGCCGAATTGGCGATCCGCATCGACAACCTCACGCTACCCAGCGGTAAGGTGATTCGAATCGCGACTTCGCTCGGTTCCGTGGACTCCGGCGACTCCGACCAAAAGGTAGTGGGCAAAGAGAACGAGATCAAACAGGGAACCTCGCATGGGGCCGACGCCGAAAAGATTGCCGCCACCGGGGGCGTGGGCGCCATAATCGGCGGCATTGCCGATCGCAGTTGGCACGGCGCCGGCATTGGGGCTGGAGTCGGCGGCGGGGTTGGTCTGGCGACCGTGATGCTCACCCGCGGGCGTGAGGTGGATTTGCGTCAGGGAAGCACCGTCGACGTCATCTTCGACCGGGCTGTGCCCGTGGAATAATCGGCAGTGGAACAATCGGGCGAGGCATGCTGCCCGGCTCAGTCGAGCCGTGCCCGTGGTACTTGCGCGTCAACACGCCGCCGGCCCCTGGAATAAAAACGAGATCGGGAAAAAAAGCGGTCGGCCCGTAGGAGGGATATTTCTGAGGAGAGGGCGACCGCTCTATAGTGTTACTTGCGCTTAAACGACCATATTCATAGTAGTTCATCGGTTCCGGACGGGAGGGGTATCTTTTGGATACTCGTAACCGGGAAAACACCCCCCACCGGCCGCCCGGCACTGAATTATGATGGGGTGCGTGAGCCTTGCACGGCGCCCCTGGTTCGTATTCATTCTATTTGGGTTATTGGTTTTCGCCAGCCGCCGGCCGTTGGCTCCGGGCCAGTTGTTTACGTTTGACGACGTCAATCTGGCCTATTCCATCGGCCATTTCGACATCCGCATCAGCCAACCCCACCCGCCGGGCTACCCGCTGTTCGTGATGGAGATGCGAGTATTGCACTGGCTCCGTTTCCGCCGCGCGGAAAACATCCTGATGGTGCTGGCCCTGACCGGCAGCCTGGCGGCGCTGTTGCTGATGGTCTGGGGCGGCAATCTGATCCTTGGCGCCGATTCCGGCTACTACGCCGCCTGGCTCACGGTCTTCCACCCGGTCTTCTGGCATGCCGGGGTGACCTCGGCGCTGCGGGTCCACCTTGCGGTGGTGTCGCTGGCAGCGGCCACGGCCTGTTGGCGGGCTTGGCAATCCGGCGGGCGCTGGGTGCTGTGGAGTGCCTTGATCGTCGGTTTCGGCGCCGGCATCCGGCCGGAAACCGGGCCCCTGCTGTTTCCTCTTTGGGCGGCCTGCGCCCTACGCGCGCCCGTTTCGTGGAAAGACCGTGCCGCTGCGCTGGGTGCCATGGCCGCGGCCGTGCTGGTCTGGCTGCTGCCCGCGATGCTCGCCTCCGGCGGCCCGGTGCCGTACGTCAAAGCCTCCCTCGATTACCTCTCCGACCAGGCTTCCGTCAGTTCCGGGCTGTTCGGCGCCACGGATAACAAGTGGTTCACTACCTTCTGGCGGCTCGTGGTGTGGAGCTTCTGCGGCCTGCTGCCCCTGACACTGCCGGCAGTTCTAGCGTGGCGGGGGCGTTCCGGAGTAGAGCCTGACACCCCGGGATGGGGTCTGGGATGGGACCGGACAGTCTTTCTCAGCCTTTGGTTCGTCCCCGCCTTTCTCTTCGCCATCGATGTCCACGTGGAAGACCCCGGCCAGACGCTCGCCCTGGTGCCGGTGGTCTCGCTCTTCGGCGGCTACCTCATCAACCGCGGGCTGCACAATGTGACGGCCACCGTATCCGCCTGGCACGGCTTGACCTTTGCCCTGCTGCCGCCGTTAGTGCTGTGGATGGTGGACTTCCGGGACGCTGAATTCGTCGTGGTGTGGGCGCCGGTCGCGTGTCTGGCTGTTCCGTTGATTCTGCGACTCGGCGAACGCGCCATCAGCCGCGCGCTCGCTGCCGTCACTCGCCCGCCCATCCGCTGGTACACGCTGCCGTTGGTTGCCGTCCCGTTCGCCGTTTCGTGGTTCTCGGACCGACGCGACCCGGCGCTTTTCCTGATTTGGCTGCCGATCGTATTTCTGGCGGCCGGGCTGTTTCTGATGCTGTCGAAGAACCTTGGCCCGCCGTATGCTTCCCACGTGGCGCTGGTTCTGCTAGCACCCGTGGTGCTGCTCAACTGCACCCTGTTTTACCACCAGTGGTATTACCAGGCGTCGGGAAACCAGGCGTCGGGAAACCAGGCGTCGGGCTTACGGGCTATCGGCGACCGGGTGCTGGCCGACCTGGCGAGCGGGCTCGCCCTGACCTCGCTCGACCAGATCAAGAGCACGCTGGCAGTGGACGATCATACTCTCCGGCAGATGATCCGGCTGGCGGCGGAGCGGCCGGGCCACGCGGTGGTGGTCTGGGAGCAAGGCTTGGCGGCATGGCGAAAGGCCGCGTACTATGCGCCCGGCTTGCCGATCGTGGTGCTGGAACATAAGAGAATTCGCTCGGGATCGCCCGCGGTGATCAAGGTATGGAAGGGCGCGAGGTTGGAGCAACAGCTCCAGGGGCTTGCCCCATTGAACCTGACGCCGCCTGCCCCTCTGCACGTGACGCTGCCGGCGGGTACCGAACGCATCGTCTGGCTGCTGAACCCAGGCACCCCATTCTACGATCTGGTGCAACGCAACTTCGCGCCGGCCGAGGCCCTCCCGGTGTACTTCACGGACCTGCCGCGTGAAAGCGGGACGCGCATCCTGGGAGAATACGAAATCGGCTGGTCAAACTGAGAATCGAAGCCGGCGGCCTGTTTTACCGTGGTAGTCTTGATCCATGTTGAGCCAACTTCGCTTTTTCCTGCTGTTGGCCGCCGCGTACGCGTGCCCTTCCCTTTTTGCAGCCGATCCGTTTCCGGTGGACTGGAAATCCCTGCAACCTGAAATTCTGGAGCACTACTCCAATCTGATTCGCTTCGATACCAGCTCGCCGCCGGGAAACGAAACCAAGGCGGCGGAGTACATCAAGAAGGTGCTGGAGCGCGAGGGCATTCCGGCCCAGATCTACGAACTGGAGCCCGGCCGCGGCAACGTGGTGGCGCGCCTCAAGGGCAACGGCTCGAAGAAACCAATCCTGCTGATGGGCCATCTGGACGTGGTCGGCGTGCAAAAAGAGAAGTGGACGGTGGACCCCTTCGCCGCCTTGCACAAGGACGGCTACATTTACGGCCGCGGCTCAATCGACGACAAGGACAAGGTCACCACGGTGCTGATGGTGGCGCTGATGCTGAAGCGCCTGAAGGTGCCGCTGGACCGTGACGTGATCATTTTGGGAGAGGCGGGCGAAGAAGGCGGCGCCAACGTCGGCATCGGTTTCATGGTGAACCAGCACTGGGACGACATCGCCTGCGAGTTCGCCATCACCGAAGGCGGCACCATGACCGCGCGCGACGGCAAAGTGCGCACGGTGGAGATTGCGGCGACGGAAAAGGTTCCGCGCGGAGTCCGCCTGGTGGCGCACGGGCAAGCCGGCCACGGATCCAGGCCGCGGCTTGATAACCCGGTGGCGCACCTGGCGGCGGCGGTGGCGAAAGTGGCCGCCAACCAGCCGCCGATGCGCCTAAACGACACCACTCGAACCTATTTCGAGCGCCTGGCGACCATCAGCACGCCCGAAGAAGCCGATCGCTACAATCACCTGACCGACCCCAAGCGCGCTCCGGCCATCGAAGCCTGGTTCGCGGAACACGAATTGACCCATTACTCCATCCTGCGGACCTCGGTGGTGCCGACGATTTTGAAGGCCGGATTCCGTTCCAACGTGATCCCCTCGGAAGCGGAAGCCACGCTGGACATTCGCGCGCTGCCCGATGAGAACATGCCGCAGTTCTACGCATGGCTGAAGAAGTTGATCGACGATCCGGCGGTGGAGGTGGTACCGAACCGGGCGGGCGGCCGGGAGCCCGGCGCGCCGTCGCGCATGGACAGCGAAATGTTCCGCGCCTTCGAAGCCACGCAGCGCGCCATGTTTCCCGGCGCCATCACGCTGCCGGCGATGCTCACCGGAGCTACCGACAACGCGCAACTCCGCGCCAAAGGTGTGCAGGCCTACGGCTTCGGCCCGATCATAGATGAAAAGGACGCCGCTGGTGGTGGCGGCGCGCACGGCGACGACGAGCGGCTGATGGAGAGTTCGCTCTACAAGGAAGTGGAGTTCATCTGGCGCAGCGTGTTGCAGGTGGTGAAGTAACGCGGGCATTCCTGCCTGTGCGTCTGGTGGGTCTCCGGCGGTGGGTCTCCGGCGGTGGCGGGCCTGGCGGCATTGTAGTACACTGAATTTTTACTCCAGTGGTTCCGACGCACTCCGTGTGGTCCGGCTCCCCAAATTGAGGTTTGCATGCACGCGATTATCGAAACTGGCGGGAAACAGTACCGGGTGGCACCGGGCGATGTTCTCCGCGTGGAAAAACTGGCCGGTGAAGTCGGCTCGGAAATCGAATTGCCCGCTAAGGCTGCCTTCGGCGAGGGCGGCGACCTGATCACCGGTGGCACGGTAAAGGCAACCATCGTGGGCAACGGCCGCGGCGACAAAATCATCGTCTTCAAGTTCAAGCGTAAGAAGCAGTACAAGAAAACCATCGGGCATCGGCAGTCCTACACGCAAGTGAAGGTCGGCGAGATTCTGGCCTAGGTGATTTGTAGCTTGCAAAAAGCAGGTGACGTATGGCTCATAAAAAGGGATTAGGCAGTTCCAAGAACGGGCGCGACTCCAATGCGCAGCGGCTCGGCGTGAAGGTCTTCGGCGGCCAACTGGTTCCGGGCGGGTCCATCATCGTGCGCCAGCGCGGCACGAAACTCAAGCCCGGCACCAATGTGGGCTGGGGCAAGGACGACACATTGTTCGCCAAAGTGACGGGCGTGGTGGAATTCAAAGACCGCGGACGCATGGGCAAGTTTGTCGTCGTCAACGCGGTCGTATAGCCGCATAATCATTCGCCAGTGAGCGCAACCGTGGCCGCCGGTTTGAACGTAGACTGGCGGCTTTTCCATGTTCATTGATGAAGTAAGAATTCTCGTGAAGGCCGGCGACGGCGGCAACGGCTGCCTTGCCTTCCGCCGGGAGAAGTACGTCCCGCGGGGCGGTCCGTCGGGCGGCGATGGCGGCCGGGGCGGCGACGTAGTTATGGTGGCCAGCCAGCAAGCCAACACCCTGCTGCATTTCCGCTTCAATCCGGAGCACAAGGCCGAGCGCGGACGCCATGGCGAAGGCAGCCAGAGGACCGGCGCCGACGGCCAGACGATCGAGGTGAAGGTCCCGGTGGGTACTATTGTTTACGACGAGATGACGGGCGAGCGGATCTACGATTTCACTCACGCCGATGAGCGCTTCACGGTGGCTCGCGGCGGAAAAGGCGGACGCGGCAACCAGCATTTCGCCACCTCGGTCCACCAGGCGCCCACCGAACATGAGCCCGGCCGCCCCGGCGAAGAGAAGCGGTTGCGCCTGGAGTTGAAACTGCTGGCCGACGTCGGGCTGGTGGGATTTCCGAATGCCGGCAAATCCACGCTGATCTCGCGCATTTCGGCCGCGCGCCCCAAGATTGCCGACTACCCGTTCACCACGTTGGAACCCAACCTGGGAGTGGTCCAAATGGACAACTTTCGCAGCTTCGTGGTGGCCGATATTCCGGGTCTGATCGAAGGCGCGCACCTGGGCCACGGCCTGGGCATCCAGTTTCTGCGCCACATCGAGCGCACCCGCCTTTTGATCCACCTGGTGGACGTTTCGGACAGCAGCGGCCGCGAGCCGGCGCACGATTTCGATGTCATCATGGAAGAGTTGGCCAGCTTCAGCGATGACCTGGTGAAGAAGCCGATGATCGTGTTGGCCACCAAGATGGATGCGGCGCAGGACCCGGAACGCGTGGCGTCACTGCGCGCTCTGGCGGCCGGGCGCGGGCTGCCCTATTTTGAGATTTCGAGCGTCACCGGACAAGGCATCGACGCCCTGAAGCACGCCATGGCGGAACGGGTGTTGGCGACAGCCGCGACGGAGTGAGCATGAACCCGCCGCCCTTGTTGATGCGGGGTTGCGCCGGGCGGCCGCAGCAGTGGCGGACGACTGCCGGTGTGGCATCGACTTTATCGCCATGTCACTCCCGCCACGTCCATAGCCTGGACCAAGAAAATGACCCTCAATACTGCCGCACTACCGCCTTGCTCCGATGTGATTAGCCGTACACTTTTGTAGAACTGTTAGATCGAAACCATTGACGGCAGTGGTATTCTATATGCCAATTAGTTGGCCAAGGGAAGTTCGGGCTAACTAAACAAAGGAGGAAGCACTCCCTATGACGGATTCGAACGGCACCAAGACTGAGAGCCGGTCTTTAGTCGATCAGCACAGAAATGGGCAACTATGTACACTTCTGCATTCGTTCCTGACCACCGTTCTTTTGGCATTCACCACGGCGGTTTCTGTCCACGCGACGATCATCTCCGGAGTCGTGACTGGCGGAACGGCCTTCACCGCGGGAGGGCATTTCGTAAAGTTGACCGTACCTCTGGCAAATCCATTCGGACCGCCGAACAGTGTCGGTAACGACAACTTTCAAAGCCCTAACCTGTTCGGGTTTGATGAGAGTCAGAATATCCTGATTACGACCGCCCTGACGGCCGATGTGGGGGGCCCGATACCCATCGGCTCGACAGTAGCCAGTCACTACATCTTTTTCGATCCGGGCCCGACCGAAAACATAATCGGTACCGTCAATTTCGACTCTGACGTCCTGGCGATTTTCACCAGTACGGGCAGACTCATTAGTACCGATTTCCTGTCCCACACCGGCGTTAACTACCTGAGCCCAGCCGCGAGGGGATTGGAACCAGGCGATTCAGTCACCATCAGCGGGCCGCGACAGATCTTGTTCAATACTACGGCGAGTTCACCCGGCGATTATGTTCGCGTTCTGACCACTTCCTCACCGGCTGCTGCCGCCGCTGGCGTGCCGGAGCCCGGCGCGATGGCCACGCTGGGAAGCGGTCTGGCTGTGCTGGCGGTGCTTCTGCCCTACAGAAGGAAGCGAACCGGGAAGCCGGCAAAGCTGCTCTAGCATTCGCGCACCACAAACCCGCCGGCCGCCTTCCGTGAAACAGGCCGATGATTGGTACGATCGGGCTCGCGACTCATACGCACGCCGGGCGTACGACATTAGTTGCCAGCCTCGCGGCCAGAGGGCCTTGACAGACGCGCCCGCACGACAGTTGCTCCGCACGCGCTTGACGTAACGCGCCTAGAATGGAGCAGAGCAACTCATGAAGAACAAACATAACCTTCGTAAGCTCCTTCTCCTCCTGACGGCCGCGTCCTCCGCTTTCGGCGTCCCGCCAGCGGGCACCCAGGAAGCCGCGCGTTGGGAGCGGGAAGCCCGGAACGTCACCATCATTCGCGACGATTGGGGCATCGCCCACGTCTATGGAAAAACCGACGCCGATGCGGTTTTCGGCATGATGTACGCCCAGGCCGAGGACGACTTCAACCGTGTCGAAACCAACTACATCAACGCCATGGGGCGCCTGGCGGAGGCCGAGGGTGAGTCGAAAGTCTACCAGGATCTGCGAATGAAGCTCTTCATCGACCCCGATGCCATGAAGACGCAATATGCCGCCAGCCCAGCCTGGTTGAAGTCGCTGATGAACGCCTTCGCCGACGGCCTGAACTACTACCTCTCCAAACACCCCGAGGTGAAGCCGCGGGTGATCAAGCGATTTGAGCCCTGGATGGCGCTTAGCTTCACCGAGGGGAGCATCGGCGGCGACATCGAACGCGTGAACCTCAACCAACTCCAGGCCTTTTACGGCAAAGATCCCGTGCTCCAGGCGTCCTACCGCAAAGCTTCGTCGAACCTGCCGCTCGCCGAGGACGAGAGCCAGCCTGTGGAGCCCTCGGGATCGAACGGCATGGCCATCGCGCCCTCGAACACCGCCGGCCACCATGCCCTGCTGCTCATCAATCCCCACACGTCCTTTTTCTTCCGGTCCGAACTGCAGATGGTGAGCGAGGAAGGTCTGAATGCGTACGGCGCCGCCACCTGGGGCCAGTTTTTCATCTACCAGGGGTTTAATGCCCGCACCGGCTGGATGCACACCACCAGCGGCGTGGATGCGGTGGACGAGTATCTCGAAACCGTGCTGAAGAAGGGCGACCGCTTCTACTATAAATACGGGGATGAGGAGCGTCCGCTGATAGCGGCCAAGATCACCGTGCCGTACCAGGCCGGCGACGGGCTGGCCGAAAAGAGATTCACCGTCTACCGCACCCACCACGGCCCCATTGTCCGTGAGGCCGACGGCAAGTGGGTGAGCATCCGGTTGATGCAGGAGCCCATCAAGGCGCTGATGCAGTCCTACACGCGCACCAAGACGAAGGACTACCAGTCGTACCGCCAGACCATGGAACTGCAGGCCAACTCGTCGAACAACACGGTTTTCGCCGATGCCGACGGTGACATCGCCTACTTCCACGGCAACTTTATTCCCAAACGCGATACCAGCTTCGATTGGACCAAGCCCGTGGACGGCAGCAATCCGGCGACGGAGTGGCATGGACTTCTTTCTGTCGACGAGACGCCGCACCTGCTGAATCCCCAGAGCGGCTGGCTCTACAACTCCAACAACTGGCCGTGGTCCGCGGCCGGTCCGAGCAGCCCGAAAAGGGAAGACTACCCCGCTTATGTCGAGAGCGGCGGCGAATCCGCGCGTGGTCTGCACGCCATCCGGGTCCTCGAGAATGCTAAGGATTTCACCATCGCCTCGCTCATGGCCGCGGCCTACGACAGCTACCTTACGTGGTTTGAAAAGCCCATCCCGGCCCTGATCAAGGCTTGGGACCAGACTCCGGCCGCCAATCCCCTGAAGGCGAAGACGGCCGAGCAGATCGAACTTCTGCGCCACTGGGATCTGCGCTGGGCCGTCACCTCCATCCCCACGTCCCTCGCTTTGTTCTGGGGCGAGGATATCCGGCGGCAAGTAGGCGGCGGGGGCAGAAACGGGAGAGGTCCGGGTACATCCACGGACGATGCCATCGCCAAAGCGCCGCCCGAGCAACTCCTGCAGTCGCTCCAGACAGCCTCCGACAAACTCGCGGCCGACTTCGGGAGTTGGAAGACGCCGTGGGGTGACATCAATCGATTCCAACGCCTCACCGGCGACATCGTGCAACCGTTCAACGACGCCGGGCCGAGCATTCCCATCGGTTTCACTTATTCGCAGTGGGGCTCGCTGGCCTCATTCGCAGCGCGCGCCTACCCCGGGACGAAGAAGTGGTACGGCACCAGCGGAAACAGCTTTGTAGCCGTCGTGGAGTTCGGCGAAACCGTGCGTGCCAGAGCCGTGACCGCCGGTGGTGAGAGCGGCCATCCGTCATCCCCGCACTTCAACGATCAGGCCAGGCGGTACAGCACGGGCGACCTGCGCGAAGTCTACTTCTACCGCTCCCAGCTCAAAGGCCACATCGAGCGTGAGTACCATCCCGGAAGCTGAGACGGAGGAATGGATCGCCAGACGAAGGACTGGGCGCCTCACTTGCCGCGGAAAGCGGAAAAGGTAGCGTAGAAGTATGAGCAAGCAGACGGCCGAGCTTCTCGATGCATTTGAATTTCTTCCGGAAACGGAGAAACGGATTTTTACGGTAGAGTTCCTGCGACGGACAATTCCATTCGATTCCGGGGCGCTGGACGACGACGAAACGGCGCACGCTGCCGACCAGCTATTTGCGTGCCTGGACGCCGAAGAGAATAACGCCAGCCAGAGGTGAGGTTTGGCTGTTCGACCTGGGAATGGCCGAAAAGGTTCGTCCGGCTTTGATCGCAAGCGTTCCCTACGGAGACCTTGACCGAGCCCTGATTACAATTATTCCGCACACAACCAGTCTGCGAGGTTCCCGATACGAGATTCCGATCAATGCGCCGTTCTTGAGACCAGGTGCATTCCTTGTCCAGAATGTCGCTACATACCCGAACGTGAGGGCGATGCGGAAGCTCGGAACACTGAAGCCCCCCGAACAATTCGACGTCGTGTTTGCGGGCCTCCTCGGCTGGCTCGGATACCTGGGCAAGTAGCCGTTCTGGAGATTCGGCGATAATAGCGGTGAGAGTTGTCGTAGCTGCTCGCTCGGGCAGAGGACTGTGATGTTAGTTATTTAGCCCCTGCGGCGTGTTCCGGCCGTTTCCATATGATCGATGCATTCTCCTACAACCAGCAACTTCTTCGACTGCAACACGCCGAAATAAATCCTGAAGTGCTCGCTGCCAGAGCGAAGCTTAATGTGGGGAGTAATATCAACGGGCTCTCCCTCATACGAGTCTTCTCGTTTCTTCATCAACGGTTCAGTTCCGAAAACTGTCCCGGACTTTTTCCGAGCGTTGTCGTATCAGCCCCGCTACCTTTTCAGCGACCGGGTGCGCGATGTCCACTCTCGCCAGAGCGGCGATGACCCTTTCGGCCATTTCCGGCACGCGGCCGCGCACCAGGGGCTTGCCCAGGCCCGCCTCTTCGGCCAGATGCTCGAAGTTTCTGGCGGTCACCTTCTCCGACGAATATTCGCCGCCGATCTTCATGGCCATGTCCCGGCTGAGCGCGGGATAGTACAAGGTGCTGACGACATCGTAGAGCGGCGCGAGCCCGATCTCCAGGTTTGCAGTCCCGAGGTTTGCAGTCCCGACGCCGCGATAGAGCAGCGAGAAATTCTTGCCGTGCGCGTCGTTGTTGCCAACGAGGTAGTTGTAAATCACCGCTTCGAGGAGGCGCGCCAGATCGATGACCGGCGCGCTTGATACCTCGCGCAGCAGCCCGAAACATTGCTTAAGGGATGGGCCGCCCTCCTTTTGATATTTGTGTTCGGAGACAATGCCCTGTGCCTGGCAGAAATCCTCCTGATGAAGCCGTTCGAGCACGGGCTCCGCACCCGGCGGCCCCTGCTTGTGAATCCGGTCATAGCGCTCCACGATCAGGCAGTCCATGCCATTGACGTTCATCGTCTCCACCGAGGCCGCCGGCAGACCGGCTTCGGCGGCCAGTTTCATGCACAGCGCTTCGTTGAAAACAACGCCATCGAAACGCTCCGCGGCGGGCTTGAGGATATGCGTGCTAGGCGCTCCGCCGAGGGGAAGGCAGACCTCACCGTTCTCCATGCGCACGGCGACCTTGTCCTGCGCCCCGGCAAGCGAAAGCCGGATTCCCTCCTCACCCGCCAGCAGCGGGCGCTTCGGGAGTTCCTTGAGGATCGCCGCGAGTTCCTCTGCCGAGAGCCTGCGATAGGTGTAATTCCGCTCCGGCAGGGCCTGCCCTGCCGGAATGAAAGTGACCGCACCCGCGCATTCGCCGCCGATCCGCTCCAGCATCGCGTAATCGTTGCGCGCGCTGATGCCGAGATTGCGAGCGATGATTTCGCGCTTGGCCTCTTCCGGCAGAATACCGGCGAAGTAGCCCCGGCATTCTTTGTGCTTGAAGCGTTTCGTGCGCAGAGGCAGCGATTGTGACAGGGGTGTGGCGCCGGGCCTGTTCAGCCAGCTTTCCAAGTAATCGAATACCATTCCCCCGCCTTCGTCCTGAATAAGATGGCCGACGAGATCATGGTGGCGGTAGACATCGAGGGTTCTTGCCATGGCTTACTCCTCCTTGGCTGACGGCGGCGTCAGAGTGATCTTGATCCCGAGCGTATTCAGGATTGCCAGCGCTTTTCCGATCTCGCAGGTTTCCTTGCCTTTTTCGAGATCGATGATGAACCGCAACCCCGTGCCGGAGGTCAGGGCGAGATCCTTCTGCGTGACGCCCAGCTCTTGGCGGGTGTCCCGGATCAGTTTGCCGATCTCCGCGGGCGTGTATTTCAACGGCTAGCCTCCAGGATGTTACCGTACGGGAATATTGTAGCAGTTGCAAGCGAAATGCAGGGGGAATGTTACCGTACGGGAAGTTTGTTGATGGATAACCGCCTTGCGGGCCAGGTTATTCCCGCTCGGGAATGTGATGTGCCCGATTGTATCCAAATAGGAACTTGTCAGCGTGTGGCCAGCCAATAGAAGCTATTGCGAAGCTGTCACGGCGGGGGACGCGGAACATTCGCCGAGGGCTGGTTTGAGCCAGGGCGGGTCCGTCAGTACGAAATCGACAGCGACCCATCCGGCGCCGTGGTGGCCGAGGAAAACGCCGCCCTTCAAGAAATTGCGAACTTCGCCCGCGCTGCATCGTAGTAACTCATAGCCCCATCCAACATCGGTTTCTGGCGGCAGGAGGTTAGCACCTTGGCATTCGTGAACAATCGCTTCCTTCACGTGTTGCGTAGACTGCGGCATTCGCCCATGTTCACGGCCGTGACGCTTCTCACAGTCGGCATTGGAGTGGGCGCCAACACCGCCATGTTCAGCGTGATCAACGGCATCCTGCTCAAGCCGCTCCCGTATCGCGATCCCGAAGCACTGGTCGCCCCTTGGCAAACCGCGCCCGCCCTCAATCTGAGCAAGATGGAGTTATCGCCATCCGACTACTTTACGTTTCGCGACGAGAACCGGTCGTTCGAACAGATCGGTGCCTGGACCGGCGGCAGCGTAAGCGTCACCGGCCTCGCGGCCCCGGAACAGGTGCCGAGCCTTTCGGTCACCGAAGGCGTCCTCAACGCGATCGGCATCCAACCGGCTCTGGGCCGCTGGTTCACCGCGAAAGACGATAGCCCCGATAGTCCCCAGACAGTCATCCTGACCCATGGGTACTGGCAGCGCTGGTTCGGCGGCGAGCGATCGGCCATCGGACGGCGAATCCTGGTGGAGGGCGAGGCCAGGGAGATTATCGGCGTCATGCCGCCAGGCTTTCGGTTCCTGGAAGAGAAACCCGATCTCATCTTCCCCTTGCGCTTCAATCGCAGTAAGGTTACTCTCGGAAACTTCAGCTTCAACCCCATCGCACGGCTCAAACCGGGCGTTACTCTGGCACAGGCCAACGCCGATGTCCGGCGCATGATCCCGATAGTCAACACCAGGTTTCCGCCGCCGCCCGGCTTCAGCGCCAAGCTGTTCGAACAGGCCGGCATTCAGCCCGCGGTGCGCCCGCTGAAACAGGACGTAGTCGGCGAACTGGCCAAGGTCCTCTGGGTGCTGATGGGGAGTATCGGGGTAGTGCTGCTGATCGCCTGCGCCAACGTTGCCAACCTGCTTCTGGTCCGGGCCGAAGGACGCCAGCAGGAACTGGCCGTCCGCGTGGCTCTGGGCGCAAGCTCGTCCCAGATCGCCGCGGAACTTCTCATGGAAAGTGTTTTTCTCGGACTTCTCGGCGGCGCCGCCGGGCTCGGCCTGGCGTATGCGGCGCTGCGTCTGTTGGTGGCTATCGGGCCGAAGTATCTGCCCCGTCTCGAAAACATTACCATCGATCCGCTGGTGCTATTGTTCACACTGGCTGTTTCGCTGGTGGCCGGACTCCTGTTCGGACTGATTCCCGTGCTCAAATACGCAACGCCCCGCGTTGCGGCCACGTTGCGGGGCGGTGGACGAACGCTGAGCCAGAGCAAAGAGCGCCATCGCGCGCGCAATACACTGGTCGTGTTGCAAACCGCCCTGGCCGTCGTTTTATTGATCGGCTCCGGCCTGATGATCCGCACATTTCAGGCATTGAGGCACGTCAACCCTGGATTCACCGATGCGGTTCGATTGCAGACGATGCGCCTCTACATCCCGGAAGCCCAAGTCAAGCAACCCGAGCAAACGGTCCGCATGTTCCAGGAGATTCTGCGAAGAGTCTCCGCCATTCCCGGTGTTTCCTCGGCCGCGTTTGCCAACTCCGTGCCCGCCGATGGAAACGACAGTACCGATCTGCTCTATGCCGAGGACCGCGTCTATGCGGAGGCGCAACTGCCTCCTCTGCGCCGATTCAAATTCGTCACGCCAGGCTTTTTCCAGACCATGGGAACCCGGCTCATCGCCGGACGCGATATCACCTGGACCGACCTCTACGACAAAAGACCCGTAACCCTTGTCTCCGAGAACCTGGCGCGTGAACTTTGGCGCAATCCCGCCGCGGCGCTGGGCAAGCGCATCCGCGAAGGCATGAAAGACCAGTGGCGCGAGATCGTTGGCGTGGTCGAGGACGTCCGTCTTAGTGGCGCCGATCAGAAGCAGCCGGCAACTGTCTATTGGCCGCTCATGATGACGAACTTCTGGGGCAACGAGACGTTCCTGCAACGCGGCGTCGTGTATACCATCCGATCCAGCCGCGCCGGCTCCGAGAGTCTTCTCAAGGAAATCCGCCAGGCGGTCTGGTCCGTTAATTCCGATCTCCCGCTGGCCCGCATCCGCACCATGGAGGAAATCTTCCGCGGATCCATGGCGCGCAGTTCGTTCACGCTGGTGATGCTCGCCATCGCCGGCGCCATGGCGCTGCTGCTCGGCATCGTAGGGATTTACGGCGTTATTTCGTATTCCGTTTCGCAGCGGACGCGCGAGCTGGGCATTCGAATCGCCCTGGGCGCGCCCCTCGGCGGGTTGAAAGCCATGGTGGTCCGCCATGGCCTGTTCCTCACCGCGATCGGCGTGGCGTTGGGCCTCGCGGCGGCCGCCGGGCTGACCCGCCTCATGGTGTCCCTGCTATTTGAAATCAGCCCGGTGGACCCGCTCACCTACGCCGCCGTATCCGCCGGCCTGCTCGCCGCCGCCGCAGCAGCCAGTTATGTCCCGGCACACCGCGCGTCAACCGTGAACCCGGTTGAGGCTTTGCGCGCGGAGTAGAGAGGTTACCCCTGAACGCTGCGCACGCGCCCGTCGCGGCCCAGAAACCATCGGCGCGCCCCTCACGGATATAACTCTCCGAGCGAGGCGGTGGAAAGCGTTGACGCTGCCTATAGCCGAAGAAGGCACGCAGAGGCCATGAGTTTCTCGATGGCAACACTCAGAACGGTCTTTATGGCCTCTTCAGATGACAGTGTGCAATTCCTGAACCCGGCCGCATCCGACCAGATTGGGAAGCATTATGAGCACGGGCGGAATCGACAGGATCGGCCGGCCACATCCACATCGAAGAAATGAACGCCCGTGAGTACGGCGGGTTAGAGGAACACTTCCGCGGAGATATGAAAGAATTCGGCCAGCTTACGGACGTGAGCTTTGCTCGGCTCGCGTTTGCCATTCAGTACATCGGATACGACGCTCCGGGACCCGAAGACGGGGAGAAGGTCCGCCTGGCGGAGTGAACGCTGCTCCATCAGAAAGGCGATCATCTTGTGCGGCGGAAGCGCCGGCAGCGCGTGATACCGGTCGTCATAATCCTGGATCAGTCTCGCCAGCAGCGCAGAAAGCGCCTCCTCCTCCGAGGTTGGCCTCTTCTTCAGATCCAAAGCTTCCATCTTCTCTACCAGCCGGTCGAATTCCTTGTCGCTCTCGATCACTTTTGGCACGATTTCCGCACAGAGGCGGCCATATTTCTTAGGGTTTATAACAGTTACGCTCATGTTCCGTTTACCGCCTCAGCGAAATCTCGAACTGGACGCCTTCCGTTTTTTGTAACGCGGTTAGGATGCTGGAAAGATTCGCGGCAGAGGGGCTGCCGTTTGGTCCCAGCATGCGCATCAAACTCTTAGCGGGAATCCGCGTACGCTTTTCGAGCTCATGAAATCCGGCTGTAGCGTTGACGTAGTCGCGCAGGACAGACTTACCGGTTGTTAGGTCGCCGTTGATAATGCACTCGACGGCTTCGCGCAGAAGCGCCTGACGGAACTCCGGGTCGCGTTGCGCCCGGGCCCGGATGGTCTCCTTGAAGTCGTGGGTTAGGGGCATTATTGAATCTCCTGTCTCTTTCTTCGTTTGTACGCGGCCCAGCATACCTGCGCGGCCACGATGTCCTGCTGTTGGCGTTTCTTTCCGCCGCCGCCAATCAGAATTACAAGACGATCGCCATCCTTGCCGAAGTAAATCCGGTAGCCGGGACCGAAGTCGATCTTGTACTCAAAGACGCCGGAACCAACGCCCTTGACCTTGGAGAAGTTTCCCTGCGCCATACGCGCAAGCGCGATGGTCACCTTGGCGGCGGCCGCCGCATCGAGCCAATTGGCGAAGCGTTTGTTTCCGTATTCATCAATGTAGCCGCGGAGTTCGATCATCATCCGACACGACCGCCGTCACCACTAAGATGATGGTAACAATTTTGTTACCAAATGTCACGTCCCTTTTTGGTCAAGGCTGTTTCGTTCTCTCTCTTGACTAGCCTCGTTGGGACTCCGGCATCCATTGGCGGGCCGTGAAGCTAGGCTCCCCCGACTTTGGGTCGTTACTCGCTCCGGTGCGTAAATAATCACGTAGCGTCAGGACGAACCGAGGCACCGCATCCAGAGACAAGAGGCGAAGGTGGCGAAGAGGGACAAACTGCGCCCAGAAGTCAGTGCTTGACGATGATGTTCCAGTGAAGACTACGCACGGCACAAACTGACCCACTGCTGGGACCGCGACCCTACACGCCCCAGCAGTAGTCTTCCACGGCTTTCTCCACCGAGCTATCCTTCTCCGTCAGCCGCATCAACTCCAGCCGGATCGCGTCCACCAGCGCCTTCCAACTGGCTTCGATCACGTTGTCCGAAACCCCCACCGTGGACCAGTTCTTGCGGTGGTCGCTCCATTCAATCAGCACGCGCACATTGGCGGCGGTGCCTTTCTTCGAATCCAGCACGCGCACCTTGTAGTCCATCAGCCTTACGTCTTTGATTTGCGGATACAGCTTCGAGAGGCACTTGCGCAAGCACTCGTGCAGCGCGTGGAATGGACCGTGGCCCTCGGCGGTGGCCGAGTGCACGCCGTCCTGCGCCCGCAGGGTTACCGTGGCGGTGCTGCGCGAATCGCCCACGGCGCCGGCGCGCGTCGCAACCTCGTAGCTGTCCACATCGAAGAAATGCACGCCCGGGTTCAGCGCCTCGCGCACCAGCAGCTCGAAAGTGCCTTCGGCGGCCTCCAGTTCGTAGCCCTCGTACTCCATCTGCTTGATGCGCTCCAGCAGGCCGCGGCGGCCGTCCTCGTCCAGACGGTCGGCCAGCCCGTGCTGCTTGAGTTTGTACATGATGTTGCCGCGGCCCGAGAGATCGCTCACCAGGACACGCTGCCGGTTGCCGACGGTTTCGGGCTTGATGTGTTCGTAAGTGGCGGAATCCTTCAGGACCGCGCTGACATGCACGCCGCCCTTGTGCGCGAAGGCGCTCTTGCCCACGAATGGCTGGTCGTTTCGCAGCGGCAGGTTGGCCAGTTCGGCGATGAACCGGCACACCGAAGTCAGGCTGGCCAGCTTCTCAGGCCCCACCGTGGTGTGGCCGAGCTTGACCTCCAGGTTGGCGATCACGGAAGCCAGGTTGGCGTTTCCGCAGCGCTCGCCGTAGCCGTTCATGCAGCCCTGCACGTGGGTGGCGCCGGCTTCCACCGCCGCGATGGTATTAGCCACTGCCACGTCGGAATCGTTGTGGGTGTGGATGCCGATGATGCCGTCGAAACGCTTGCGCACTTCGCCCACCAGTTCCACCAGGCGGCCGGTGATGGTGCCGCCGTTGGTATCGCACAGACACAGCACGTCGGCGCCGGCCAGGTGTGCGGCTTCCAGCGTCTGCAGTGCGTAGTTCGCGTTGGCCGTGTAGCCGTCGAAGAAATGCTCGGCATCGTAGACCACTTCCTTGCCGTGGTCCTTGAGGTATTTGACCGTCTCGGAAATCAGCACCAGATTTTCGGCTTCGCTGATGCCCAACGCGCGCTTCACATGCAGATCCCACGTTTTGCCGAAGATCGAGACCACCGGCGTGCCGGCTTCCACCAGTCCGCGCACGTTGCGGTCCTCCTCCACCGGGTTCCTGGCAAAGCGCGTGGAACCGAACGCGGTGAGCTTGGCGTGGGTCAGCTTCAGCTCGGCGGCGCGGATGAAGAACTCCTTGTCCTTGGGATTAGAGCCCGGCCAGCCGCCCTCAATATAGTCGATTCCGAGATCATCCAGTTTCTGCGCGATGGTAAGCTTGTCCTCCACGGAGAACGAGATGGATTCGCCCTGCGTTCCATCCCTCAAAGTGGTATCGAATGTGAAGATTCTCATAAGTCACCAAACGCGACCCAGAGGGTCGCGGCCACTACTTACTCCTGCGGTATGCCGGCTTCCTTGTGCTTCTTGAGGAATGGCATCATCTCGCGCAGGCTGCGGCCCACCACCTCGACCGGTTGGTTGCGCGCCGCCTCGCGCATCGCCAGAAACTTGCCGCGGCCGTTCTTGTTTTCGTCAATCCACTGGCGCGCGAACTCGCCCGACTGGATCTCCGCCAGGATCTTCTTCATCTCGGCGCGCGTCTGGTCGTTGACCACGCGCGGGCCGCGCGTATAGTCGCCATATTCGGCCGTATCGGAAACCGAATACCGCATGTAGCTCAGGCCGCCTTCCTGTATCAGGTCCACGATCAGCTTGACCTCATGCAGGCACTCGAAGTAGGCGATCTCCGGCGCGTAACCGGCCTCCACCAGGGTCTCGAACCCGGCGCGGATCAGTTCGGCCGTGCCGCCGCACAGCACGGCCTGCTCGCCGAAAAGATCGCTCTCCGTTTCTTCGCGGAAGTTGGTGTCGATCACGCCGGCCTTCAGGCAGCCCAACGCCAGCGCATAGGCCAGCGCGTTCTCCAGAGCGTGGCCGCTCGGGTCCTGGTGGACGGCCACCAGCGCCGGCACGCCCACGCCTTCGGTGTACAACTCGCGCACGCGGTGGCCGGGCGCTTTGGGCGCGACCATGGAAACGTCCACGTCCGCCGGCGGCGCGATCTGCTTGAAATGGATATTGAAGCCGTGGGCGAACATCAGCGTCTTGCCCGCGCTCAAGTGGGGTTCGACATCCTTGTGGTAAAGATCGGCCTGGATATGGTCGGACACCAGGATCATGATCATGTTGGCGGCCTTGGCGGCGTCCGCCGTAGTCATGACTTTCAGACCTGCGGCTTCCGCTTTCGCCCAGGACTTGCTGCCGGCGTACAGCCCCACCACCACGTCCACGCCGGAATCGCGCAGGTTGAGCGCGTGCGCGTGCCCCTGGCTTCCGTATCCGATAATGGCGACCGTGCGCCCCTTCAAGTGGTCCAGATTTCCGTCTTTTTCGTAATAGCGTTTCGGCATCAGTTGCTCCAAACTCTCCGGCTGCAAAAAAACCAGTTCTCTCGCCAAGACGCCAAGGCCGCAAAGAAGCATTTCTTCTGTTCTTTTGGCGTTCTTGGCGGCTTAGCGGCTTTGCGTGAGATCATTTTTCTGGGCTTCTTACGCGCGTGGCTCGACCAGCTCACGGGTGAGCACCGGCGGCTGCAGCTTTAACTTTTTCGGTTCCAGCGCGATGGCCAGCACGCCCGAGCGGGAGACATCGATTTCGCCGTAACTGCCCATCACGTCGACAAACTCGCCCAGCTTTTCCGGAGCGCCCGTCACCTCGATCGCAAACCCCTCCGTGGAGGAATCCACCACGCGCCCGCCGAAGATCTCGGCTTCCTTCAGCACCGCCGTGCGTGATTCCTGCGTGGTCCTGATGCGCAGCAGCACCAGTTCCCGCATTACCGAGGGCGTCTCGGTCAGATCGGTGGCCTGCAGCACATTGATCAGTTTGTTCATCTGCTTGATCACCTGCTGCCGCTGGGCCGCGTCTACGTCCACCGCGATGGTCATCCGGGAAATCTCGGGGTCGAGCGTGCGGGCAACGGTCAGGCTCTCGATGTTGTATCCGCGCTGGCTCAGCAACCCCGTAACCCGCATCAGAGCCCCAGGCTTGTTTTCCAGCAGTAAAGAGATCACTTGCAGCATAATGGATAATCCTCGTTATTGGGCCGGCCCGCCTTATTCGGGTACAGCCACCGGTTCGGGTGGCCCCAGCACCATTTCGTTCACCGCGCCGCCCGCCGGCACCATCGGGTACACGGATTCAAATGGCGTCACCTTGACGTTGAGCAGATACGGCCCCGGCTCGTTGACGGCCTCTTCCAGCGCCGCCGTCAGTTCCCACGGCTTCTCCACGGTCCGGCCCTTGAACCCGTAGGCGCCCGCCAGCTTCTCGGCATCCGGGAAGCAGTCCAATTCCACGGCGCTGAGGCGGTTGTTGTAGAACAACGTCTGCCATTGCCGCACCATGCCGAGGTAGCCGTTGTTCATCACGATAATCTTGATCGGCAGCCCATTGCTGGCTACGGTTCCCAGCTCCGGAATGGACATCTGGAAGCCGCCATCGCCCGCGATGCAGAAAACCAGCTTGTCCGGCCGCGCGAACTGCGCACCGACCGCCGCCGGCAGCCCGAAGCCCATCGAACCCAGTCCGCCCGAGTTGACCCACAGGCGCGGTTCGTTGAAACGAATCAGTTGCGCGGCCCACATCTGGTGCTGGCCCACGTCCGAGGTGACAATCGCCTGCCCTTTGGAGATGCGGTCGATCTCGACCATCAGGTGCTGCGGCTTGATCTCGCTGTCCGAGGTCGGTGTCTGGTACGGATGCTCCTGCTTCCATTCGCGGATCTGGCGCCACCAGGCGCGCCGCGCGGTGGACAGCGTTTCGCTGGCGGCGGGGGTGAACTGGGATGTCGCGGGCGTGGTCTCCAGCAGCTTGTTGAGCTTGGCCAGCACGCGTTTCACGTCCCCCACGATGGGCACTTCCGGGGCGCGGTTCTTGCCGATTTCCGCCGGGTCGATATCCACATGAATCACCTTGGCGTGCGGGGCGAACGCGGCCAGGCGGCCGGTCACGCGGTCGTCAAAGCGCACCCCCAGCGCAATCAGCAGGTCGCTGTGGGTCATCGCCATGTTGGCGGCGTAGCTGCCGTGCATCCCGGGCATGCTGATGAAGTTGGGATGCTCCGAAGGCATCGCGCCCAAGCCCATCAGGGTGGTGACCGCCGGCGAATCGGTCATCTCCACGAACTCGCGCAGTTCCGGCGCCGCACCGGCCGCGATGATGCCTCCGCCCGCATAGACCAGCGGCCGTTCAGCCTCCTGGATCATTTGCGCCGCGCGGCGGATCTGGCCGGTGTGGCCTTCGGTGAAGACCTTGTAGCCCGGCAAGTGAATCGAAGTTACCGGCTGGTAATGGCCCTGGGCCTGAAACACGTCCTTGGTGATGTCCACCAGCACCGGTCCCGGCCGCCCGCTCAGCGCCACATAAAAGGCTTCGTGAATGGCCTGCGCCAGGTCGTCCAGTTTCTTGACCAGGTAGTTGTGCTTGGTGCAGGGCCGCGTGATCCCGAACGTGTCGGCCTCCTGGAAGGCGTCACTTCCAATCAGCTTGCTCGAGACCTGCCCGGTGATGGCCACGATGGGGATGGAGTCCATCATCGCGTCCACCAGGCCGGTGGTGAGATTGGTAGCGCCCGGACCCGAAGTGGCGCAGCAGACCCCGACTTTCCCGGTGACCCGGGCGTAGCCTTCGGCCGCGAAGGCCGCGTTCTCTTCGTGCCGCACCAGCACGTGGCGGATGTGGTGCTCATAGAGCGCGTCGTATAAGGGGAGGGTGACGCCGCCGGGATAACCGAAAATGCAATCCACGCCTTCCCGGGCCAGGCATTCCAACAACATTCTCGCGCCGCTCATCAACGTTGACATATCGCTTGCCTCAATATGAACCGCTGCAAAATAAACCGCTGCAAAACAAAAAAGGCCATCAGCCGGGCTTGTTTCCCCCGCTGATGGCCTTGAAACTTGCTGCTCAGGCCGTCATGCGGGGCCGGATACGATGACCAGGATAATTATTCCTACAGGAATAGCGATGGTATGGGTAAATGTGGATTGAACCGCCCGGCCTGTAAATGCGTGGAACATTGAAAAAGACTAGAAATTCGAGTGTAGCCTACAAGTTTCCCAAATGCAAGTGGCTCAGTTCATTAGTTTTTTTAATAGCCGCATTACCGTATGCCCGGTGTCTGTCTGGTGGCTGGTGTCTTTCTTAGTGGCTGTGTCTATCTTTAAACGCTACATCCCCGGCCTGGTCAGCCAGCCGTTGAGCTTGAGCCACTCGGCAAACCGGTCCAGGTAACCATCGGCGCCTCCGCCCTTCTTTGAGAAGCCGTGGCGGCCGGTCTGGAAGACATGTAGTTCGACGGGAATCTCAGCCTTGCGCCAGGCGCTGAAAAGGTCGAGCGATCCCTGGTAACCGACGGTCTGGTCGTCGGCCGCCACGGCGATGAACAGCGGGGGCGCGCCCGCCGGTGGCGACATGGACCCGACGCCGGCGGCGTAGATGGGGGCGGCGAAGTTGGGTCGCGTATCGGCGGATCCGGAGACGGCGGACAGCAGCACCGCGCCGCCGGCCGAGTAGCCGATCATGCCGATGCGGTCGGGACGGAAGCCGAACTCGCCGGCGTGCTGCCGAACCACGCGCACCGCCTGCCTGCCATCGGCGCCGCCCAACTCGCGCACGTTCTGGCCGGCCTGCGGGTCGGGCGCATTGGCGTCGGCGCCGGCAGCGGCGGTGTAGATGAGGCGGTACTTGAGCACGAAAGCGTCAATGCCGAGTTCGTTGAGGCGCCTGGCAACATCGGCGCCTTCGTAGCTCATCATCAAGTTGCGGAAACCGCCGCCCGGGGCGACGATCACGGCCGTGGCCACAGCCTTCTCTTTGGCCGCCGGGTAATACATCAGGACCGGATTGACGACGTTCTGCACCATCGGCATGCCGCCTGGACTGGTGACGAGCCGTTCGCTCCAGGTCCACTTCTCCGATCCGGGTGCCACGCCCGGATAGAGCGCGATCTCGCGCGCCGGCGACGCCAGTTGTTGGGCGGATGTATAGGTTGCCATGCCGAACAGAGCGGCCAGTAGCAGGGAATTCCTGGTGAAGGCTGCGTTCATGCGATTCTCCATGCTCTTCTCCATGTTCTTCAGGGTGGGTGCGTCTCCGTTTTAGAATACTCCGCTGCAGGTGAAGGGTGGCGGCGAAAAAGCGGCGGCGGAAAAGTGGCATAAAGTCAATCGCACACGCCGCCGATCTCTCCATTGTGAAGATTGACTGGAAATTGTACCAATTGGGGCGGCGTGGCTAGAGTCATTCCAATCCAGCGCGGCAGCCTGGCGCAGCGACTGCCGGAGGCCGCACCGGAGCAGACCGTCGATGCCTGCCCCGATGACCCCGAAGAAACGGCGGAGCAGTATCTGCTGTGTTCACTCCCGGCCGGGGAGACGGAGCGTTTCGAAGAGCATTACCTGGGTTGCGAGAGTTGCGCGGAGGCTCTGCGCGCGGCTGAGGACTTCATCTCCAGCATTCGGATGGCAGGCCTGCGGTTGGCAAAGAGCCGCCTGCACCTGCTGTAGGCCGGCGGCGCTGCCCCCTGCTACCATCTACTCATGAACCGCCGCCATTTCCTAAGCGCTTCCGCCGGCGCGGCCCTGCTTGCCCGTCCGCCGGCCCGCCTGTCCGCCGCGCCCGAAACCGAGTCGGCCGCGGCCGAGTGGGAAAAGCCCGTCTTCGACCTCCACAAGACCGTCGGCGCGCCAGTCAAGATCGCTTCCATCGACCTGCTCCAGTCCGGCAACCGCTTCTTCCTGCGCACGCGCTCCACCGATGGCGCCGAGGGCATTATCCAGACCAAGGACATGGAGGATTTCATCCCCATTCTGCAGCGCCGCGTCATCCCGCACTTCCTCGGCAAGGATGCGCGCGATGCCGAGCGCCTGGTGGACGAAGTCTACATCGCCAACTACAAGCTGTCTGGCCAGGCCTTCTGGTGCCCCGTGGCCTACGTGGAGCAGTGCCTTTTCGACCTGATGGGCAAAACGGTGAAAAAGCCCGCCGGCGAACTCATGGGCGGCATCCTGCGCAAGGAGATCGCCGTCTACCTCTCGGGCTCCGGCCGCGACACCACCGCCGAAGAAGAGGTCGATGTCTACGTCAAAGGCGTGGAGTACACCGGCGCCAAGGCCGTCAAGTTCAAGATCGGCGGGCGCATGAGCGCCAACAAGGATGCCTATCCGGGCCGCACCGATAAACTCCTCGACCTGGCGCAGAAAAAACTCGCCGGCAAAGTCACCCTGATGGCCGACGCCAACGGCTCCTACAGCGCCGCCAGGGCCATCGAGATCGGCAAGCGGCTGCAGGAAGAAAAGTACCTCTGGTTCGAAGAGCCGTGCCCATGGGAAGAACTCAGCGAGACCAAGAAGGTGGCCGATGCGCTCGATATGAAGATTGCCTTCGGCGAGCAGGATTCCAGCCTCTGGCTCTTCCAGTGGATGATCGAAAACAAGGCGATTGACGTAGTGCAGCCCGACCTAAACTACAACGGCGGCTTCACCCGCGCCCGGCGCGTGGCCCGCATGGCGCAGAAGGCCAACATGTGGATCTGCCCGCACAACACGCAGACCAGCGCGGCCTCGGTGAACATATTGCACTTTGCCGCCACCACGCCGAACGTCGGCCCCTACATGGAATACGTGTGGCGCGCGCCGCAAAAGAAGGAGCCGTGGTTCACGCCAAACTTTGAGATCAAGAACGGAGCCATCGCGCTTCCCACAGGGCCCGGTCTGGGCCTGGAATTCGACCCGGACTTCCTGAAGAAAGCCACGGTGGTCAAGCCGGCGTAGGCGGCGGTGCTGGATGGCCTTGGCGACCAGTCTCTTACCGGTGCCGCTTTCGCCGGTAGACACCATACGGCGAAATTTGCTTGTGATTGGGCCTCTGCCCGGGCTCCTGCTTGGGCTGCTGCTGTTGCTGATGGCTCCGGCGCGCCTCGCAGCCTGCAAGTGTGAGATGACCTTCTCCGCCTGCGCCGAAGCGGCTCAGACCGAGGTGGTCTTCATCGGCACGGTGGAATCGGTCGAGCCCAGCTTCCTGGATCATTGGAATCCGGCGCAACGTTCGTCGCTGGCCGCATTGAACGAGGAAACCACACGCCTGCGTGCCGACAAGTCCCCGGCAGGCGTGGTAAAGCTGAAAGACACCTACCTCAAAGTCTTTCCCGACCTCCCCGAAGATTACCGCAAGCAACTGGCGGCCGCCAATACAACCGACGACCTGGTTTCCGCCTTCTACTGGATTCTGGGCCACGGCAAGCGCGCCCGCGTAAAGGTGAAGACCGTCTACCGCGGCGATGACGATGACGAATACTTCACCATCTGGACGCCCTTCGGCGATTGTGGTTACGACTTTCAAAAGGGGGAGACCTACCTGATCTACGCGGATCAAGACGAGGAGACCGACATCATGGAAACAGGCGTCTGCAACCGTACGCGCCGGGTTTCCGACGCCGGCGAAGACCTGGCGTACCTGTTCTTCCTGCAACACGGCAAGCCACATTCGACGCGCCTGGAGGGTTTCGTCACCTCCAACCTGCTCTACCAGGCGGAGCACGACACCCAGCACTACACTGGAGCCATCAAGTCGCCCGTCTCAAGTGCCGTGCTGGAACTGCGCTCGGCCGAGGGTCCGCGTTACACGGAGTCGGACGCCGGCGGCCGCTTCGTCTTCGATGGCCTGGCGGCGGGTGTTTACAACGTTACGGTCTTCGCGCCAGGCTACCCGCGCGAGGTGCAAATTCTGGCCGGTCCGCGGCAAGTGCGCGTAGAAGCGAACGCCTGCGCCACGCAGATTTTCGTGGTGCCGTAACGCCAAACCCACACTGGCCTGAATGCCCGTGTTACTGGCGCCCTGGAAGCGTGAAGACCATCGTGCCGCCACTGGCCGGCGTGATCTGCGCAGGCCTGGTCTGAGGCGGCGGCGCAGCGGGGCCGGTGACAGTCACGCCGCCGCCGGCCGGCTTCCGCGATCGCGCGGCGCGTTGCGCTTCCATCGCTTTCTTCAACTCCGCTTCGGAAATCGTCAAGGCCAGCTTGATGGTCCCATGTTCCTCATGGATCTCGAGCTTGGCCGACTCGGCGGCCGGCTGCGATTTCATCATGAGTTCCAGGAACTGCACCGACTGCATGAGCTTCTCCGCATCTTTGGCGGAGCGGGCATGGACTTCCGCGGCTATTTCCAGACCGTGGGTGACGGAGAGCCCGAACTGGAAGCGGTCGATCGAGTCCAGACCATCGGGTTGCGACGACTGCGGAATCAGGTTAACCGGGCGGTCGCCGAGTCCCCAGATATCGTAGCGGGAGCGCAAGGAGGCGGCGGTAGAGGCAAAAGCCGCATCGAGCGCCCCATCGTGCGACGCACCGGAACCGCGCCGGTCAATGGCAGCGTGCACCTCGGCTATTTCCCCGAAAATGGCCGTGGAGGCATCGAGCAGGGCGATGGTTCCAGTGGAGGATGGATCGGTTCCAAGCACCGGAACGTCGTGGTACAGGCTGGCGTTGGCGGAGAAACGTTCCACGTTGAAATGGCCGCGGGCGATCAGGAGCATGGGCGGGTTCTGACCCTGGTTATGGCCCTGGTTCTGGCCCCGGTTCTGACCCTGGTTCCGATCATCTACCGCGCAGGCGATCAGGACCTCGTCGATGTCTTGGAACGGATCGAAGCCGGTGAGCGCCACGATTTTCTGCCACTCCGCCTCCATCTGCCCAGCGCCGGCCAGCGCGCCGGCTGCGGCGCCGGGGCTAATCTCCTGAGCGACCGGTGAATTCAGGATGCGGCGTACCTGGACGCCGAAAACCGCCTTGGTGGCTGGCGGCAGAAAATCAGGCAGGGCGCTTTCGGCGGCAAAAGCGCCGGCCGCCAGCAGCAGAGTGAGTGCGGAATACTTCATGTAGCTATATAACGGCTTGCGGGCCACAAAAAACCAGACGGCGGAGGTTAGCAGGGTACTGTTAACCGATAGAATGATTCCATGAAGCATTTTTGGACGCGGCCCGTATGGTCCGCCCTGTTTCCGGCTTGTGCCCTGGCCTGCGCCGTCCTGATCTCGCCCGGCCTGCGGGCTGCCGACAATGAACTGACGGCGAAGGAGCGCGCTGCCGGCTGGCGGTTGCTTTTCGACGGCAAAACTTATGACCACTGGGAAGACCCAAGCAGGAAATCGCCGCCGGGCGATTCGTTCATTATCGAAGACGGCTGCCTGAAACCGGTGGCGCATGCGCGCATCGAGGAAGATCTTTTTACCAGGGACACGTTCACCGATTTCGAGCTGGAGTTCGATTGGAAGATTTCACCCGGCGGCAATAGCGGCGTGAAATACCGAATCCAGGACCGCGGGTTTCTGATCGATGTGGGGCCGGGTACCAAGTTCGAGGACCGCGCCAATGCGTCGTTCAAGAACAAGCGGACGGACCGGCCCGCCAAGGGGCAGGAGTACGTGGTGGGCTTCGAGTACCAGGTGCTGGACAACGCGCTGAATCCCGATGCGCGGCGCGGCGGCAGTCACATGGCGGGCGCGCTCTACGACATGTTTCCGCCTACCAAAGACATGACGCGTCCCGTGGGCGAGTTCAATCGCTCGCGCCTGGTGGTGAAGGGCGACCATGTAGAGCAGTGGCTCAACGGCGAGAAAGTGGTGGACGCCAGCCTGAATGCACCAGAGGTGGCGAAAGGAACCGGCACGCGATGGGGTGTGGGCTCGCCGGTCTACGAACTGCTGGTCAAACATCCCCGCAAGGCCTGCCAGATCTCGCTGCAGAACCACAGCAGCGATGCCTGGTTCAAGAACCTTAAGATTCGGGAACTGAAATAGCAATAGCCATAACGAGGCAGGGCGGAGCGGTGTAAAATCAAAAAATCCAAGCAACCTGGCTCGCGCTCCGATACATCTAAGGAGTATGGCCGGACTCCCCCGACAAAATACCGCTATCTTGTTGAGCCTCTTGGCGTGGACCTGCGTGGCCCCGGCGCAAACTGGCGGGAGTTCGCAGCCCGAGTCGGCTTCATCGTCCCCATCCACGCCGGCAACCCAACCGGAAAACACGGAAGACAAACGGATTTTCGGTGTGCTTCCTAACAACCGCACCACCGAGAACTCCCTGCCTTTCGTGCCGATTTCGGCCAAGCGGAAGATGACGATTGCCTACAAGGATTCCTTTGACTGGCCCGTCTATCCGACGGCTGCGCTTTTTGCCACGTTGTATCAGGTTGAGAACCAGAACCCCTCCTTCGGCCAGGGTATGGCCGGTTACGCCAAGCGGTTCGGCACGGCGTACGGTGACCAGATGATCGGCAACATGATGACCGAAGGCATTGTGCCGTCGCTACTGCACGAGGACCCCCGATACTTCCGGTTGGGAGAAGGCACGAAGGCTTCGCGGGTGGGGTATGCGTTGAAGCAGATTCTGGTAACCCGCACGGATTCCGGCCACAAAACGTTCAATTTCGCCGAATTCGGCGGCAACGCGGCCGCGGTGGCGGTTAGCAACCTATGGTATCCCGACACGCGCACGGTATCCGACAACGTCGAAAAACTGGGAATCCAGTTGGCGACAGACGCGTTCTCCAATGTGCTGAAAGAGTTTTGGCCGGACGTGAAGCGCTATCTGCACAATAGGCGGCACCCCAACACCGGTGACCAGCCCACGGCTAGTGTCATGGGCGGCGTGAAGTAACGTTAGTTCTTCGTCGCAAGCTTGGGGGCGCATCGGCAGGTGATGGTCCAACTGATGACTAACAGGCTGGCTAACACCTAACAAGCTGCTTCGAGCGGTTACTGTTACAATCCAGTATGGACTCGGAGTCAATGCGGCAATTAGCGAAGTCGTCCACCTGACTAAGCCGTTTATGCGGCCGCCAAAAAGGGAGCCGTACCGGCCGCTTCCAAAAAGAGGCGCCCCGCGAGGGACGCCTCCTGCGCTAGCTTGGCTGAGCTAGGAAGACTGAACCTTTCTCAGACAAAACCGATAGCCTAATCAGTTAAGCTAGAACGCGAATTTGACTACCAACTGGACTAGCCGGCCCGATACGGCCGAGCCCTGGAACGAACCATAGGCACTCGAAGGAGCCGAAACCGAACTCAGGATTTGGCCGAAGTTGCCGGCTGCGATGTTGTTGCCGGGCAGGTCGAAATTCGGGTGGTTGAGCAGGTTGAAGAAGTACGCGCCGGCAGTGAGCTTGTAGCGCTCCCGGTAGGCGAACGTCTTGTTGATGTTGAGGTCCGTGTCGAAGTAGCCCGGGCCGCGGAAGCTGTTGCGGGGGATATTGCCCCAGTCGTGCTGATTCGCCTTGGCGGCGAACATGGATGTGGAGTAGCAGGCGGTGTTGGGCGTGGTGCAACTCGGGTACGATGAACCGTTCACGAAGTCGGCCAATACCACCGCACTGGTGATTCCAGTGGCATTGCTGACCTGACTGCGCACTCCGCTGTTGACGACGCTGAACGGATAGCCCGAGTGGAACAGGACAGTTCCAGCCAGGGTCCAACCGCCTACCGCCGAGTTCAAGATTTTGTTTCCGAAGTGGCTCGGGACCGTGTACACATAATTGGAACTGACGGTGTGGCGAACATCGTAATCGGCGTTGCCGTAATTGACGGCGCTCAGACCGAGGGGACTGAGTTGATTACGAACACTCACGGCGGTGAGGGCGTTGAAAGGCTCCAGGCAGGAGTTTGAGCAGGTATCGAGCGCGTGACCCCAGTTGTAGTTGAACTGGCCATGGAATTGCTGCCCAATGTGCCACTTGAACGAGGCAACCAGTCCGTCGTAGTAGGAGTATCCGGTGTTATTCAGTTCACGAATTTCACCGAAGCGGGGGTCTGGCGCAGTGGTAGGCACTCCCTGGAAGCCCTTGGCGGAATAGGCGTTGACGAGTGGATTCTGGTTGACTTCGTCATACCCGTGATTGCCGACATAGTTGAGGGAGAACATGTAGTTCTTGCCGAGGGCCTGCTGCACCTCGAGGTTCCATTCGTAATACTTGGGATTGAGCAGTTGGTTGGCAACCGTGCTGAACGTGGGGGCCGCAAAGCCCAACGGAACGCTGGCCTGCAGCTGCGCCAAGGTGGCGCCGCCGGTGAAACCGCTCTGGAAAGCCCTGGCCGAATTCGCCACCTGGGCGAAGGCAGAGTTCGGGTTGTTCAGCGCCATCAGGCCGCTGGTGGTGCTGAATGTCGCCACCGCCGGACTGTTGGTGATGAACCGGTCGGCAATCAAACCCTGGTAGAGATCGGAGAAGATGCCGAAGCCGCCGCGGATGACGGTCGAGTTCGTGATGCTATACGCCACGCCAATTCGCGGTGCGGGCACGATCTTTTCCACACTCGGGAAGGCCGTGGACAAACCGGTATGGATGCTGGCGTTGTAGGGCGTGGTTACAGAATGCGTGGCATTCGCAAAGGGCGAACCCAATTCGTTGAAGCAGCCCCCGCCGCCGCACGTGATATTACTGTTGCGATCCATCCGCAAAGCCAGTGTCACGATGAGGTTTGACCGGACCCTCCACTCGTCCTGGACATAGAAGCCGAGGCTGTACATCTTCAGGGGTTCGGCGCCGATGTTGGTGAAGGCCTGCGAGAGCGTCGAGCCGCCCGCGTCAGAGAGCGAGCCATTCACGAAATCGGTTATCGAGTTGAAGGTGACCAGACCGGTCGTATTAGGAAACGCCGCATACGTGCTGACATAATTCTGGCGGAAGTTGGTGCCCACCTTGAAAACATGCTTGCCATGAGTAATGGCGTAGTCGTCAATCAACTGATGCTGCCGGACCTTGCGGCCCTGGGGATAGACATTGTCGCCGCCGCCCATGTTGGAGAACAGCCCATCTCCAAAAGCCCACGTGGTCGGGAAGGTTTTTACAGCAGAAGCAAAATCCGGAGGACCGAAAATCGCGGTGTAGTACGAAGCGGAAAGGAGCAACTGGTTCACCATCGTCGGGCTGATGACCCTCGTGTAACCGAGTTGTCCGCCGTACGATGGCTGCACGCTGTTGGCGTTGAAAGCGGCGTTGATCGGGTCGGTGCCAGTGGCCTGGACGCCGTGATCGTCGTTGTAACGGACATACAGGCGGTCCTTGTCAGTGGGGTTGTAATCGAGCCGGATGGCCTGCAGACGCTCGGTATTCAAATTGTTGACTGAACTCTGGAACGTCGATGCACAGGGCTTGGTGACTCCCCAGCCGCCGGCCGCTCCCGCAAAGTCGCCGCAGCCCAGGGCCGGATCGAGCGCCGCCGTTACCGGCGTGGCACGGCCGGCGCCCGAGGAACCCGCATATAAACCGAGCGCCGTGGTGTACAGCCCCACCGCCGGGGCATTATTTGCCTTCAGATTGTTGAGGACGTACGTGGAGAAATCGCTGGTTGGAATGTAAACGGGGCCGCCGGATGGCAGGACGTAGCGCATGCCCTCGTTGTTGTAAAAGAAAAACAGCTTGTTCTTGATGATGCGGCCGCCGACCGACCCGGCCCACTCCCTGGAGATCGCGAAGGGTCGAGGGGTGTCTGTGGCATTGTTGAAAAAGTCGTTGGCGTTGAGTACCCGGCCGTTGTAGTAGAACGCCGCATTTCCGTGGAAGTCGTTCGCCCCGGATTTGGTGACATAGTTGACCTGGGCGCCCGCCTGGCGACCGTATTGGCCGGTATAACCGTTGATGACAACCGCCGCTTCCTGGAGTTCGTTGGAGCCCAGCGTCAGGTTGCTGGCTCCTGAGTTGTTCAGGTTGAGGTAGGGGTCCATGTTGTCGGAGCCGTTGATGGTGAAAAGGTTGGAAACTCCCGGCAGACCGAAGACCGTAAAGTTGCCATACCCGCCGCCGGTGCTGACCGTAACGCCCGGAGTCGTGAGGGCATAGGCCGTCATGTCGTTGCCCGGGGCTGGCAGATTCGCCAACTGCGTGCTGTCAATGGTGGTGGCCAGATTGGCATTGTCGGTCTGGGTCAGCGCGGCCTGCTCGCTCACTGTCACCACCGACGTCTGTTGCGCGATTCCGAGCTGGAACCTTACGCTTGCCACCTGACCGAGGCTGATAGTCACCTTTTGGATGGTTTGCTCAAATCCCGCAGCGGTCACTGTAACGGTGTAAATTCCAGGACTGAGCAGGGGGAAGTGAAATTCGCCGGCAGCGCCGGGAGAACCAGTCTGCGTCGCGCCGTTGGCATCGCTCTTTACGGTAATTTTACCGGCCGTCACGCTGGCGCCGCTGGGATCGGTCACAGTGCCCGAAAGCTCACCCGTGACCATCGACTGGGCACGAAGACCTTGTGCCAGCAGAAGCAGGCACGCAAATAGGCAGAGAAGACTGGCTAAAGTCCTGCCTTTCAATGGTGAATCGTTAATCGCTCCTGGTGCAATAATCGCTCCTGGTGCAATTCTGCTCATAGACTCCCTCCTTAACAAAAGTAAAACACTTGACCAGCGGTATTTTGTCAGCGAATGCTCAACAGGCAAGTCGGCTACCAAGGTAAAGACGCGTTAATTTTATTGATTCGTAACGACTTTTGCAATACTTTACGGTTAAAATATGTCTTTACTTTCCGTTGCATCAGTCTAGCACCACCGCAGAATGGGGTGCTAACGGCTCGTAACGTATTGACATATTTGGCAGTTAGCCTTGCCTATGCGCATCAGGAACCAAGAATACATTCTAATGTAGGGAGTTAACGTGGAATGAATTAACATGATGGTCAGGTGAATACAACTCTGAGCCGGAGGGATGGGGAAAGGAAGGCGGGTCGGATCGGTGTTGGGAAAGGTAGGGTGAACAGGCAAGCCGCCACCTCGCTCCAGTCAACGCCCAGCCCTGCGCCGGGGTCCTCGAACTGGCGGGAATGGGATAGGGGGAAGCCTCGCGGCTCCTCCCCCTCCCGATGCAAGCTTCGCCGCTCCCAGGTTCCTTTCGGGCTTTACCTTATCCGACCCTGGAAAGCTCCGCGGAAGGGGATTGGTTGGCGCATGGCCAACCACGAGAGCCGCGCACTCTACTGCCCACGATCACGGTTTGGGCCTTCATCCGCTACCGGACTAATTGCCCTCTGCTGGCTGCTGCTGCGAGATCAAAGCATCTTGCGATACCTTCAGCCACGATTTCGGGACACACAGCAGACCTCCCGAGGTAAGCTCTACAACCTTCCGCACGCAACCGCCGAATTTACAACCAGCGCCTTCGATGAATATGGGCTTGGCTGTCATTGGCCAACCCGCCCGGCACCGTATGCCTCAGATCCGGCTCTTGTACATCGGCTCGTACGTTTGCTCCACGCTTCCTCCGGACCCCACCTCAGCCATGGCGCCGTTGCGCTTCGCTATCACTTCACCTCCATCAGGTTGTGAAGGACTTGGATCCCCGAGTTGTCAACATGCCCGGCACGCAAAAAAGAGGCGCCCCGTTCTGGGGCGCCTCTTTTTCCGATGGCAGCGTCGATAGAATCGAGAGCCGATGTGCCAGCCTCTCATTGGCTCAATGGCTGCATATCCCGATCAGAAGACGAAACGCGCCACGATGGTAGCGGTGCGCGGATTACTGGTGTAGAACTGATCGAAGCGGCCAAACGACGAGTTTCCGGTAAGCAGGAAGCTGCGGGAATTGTTGTATTGGTTAGGGAAGACGTCGTTCAGCAAATCTCCTGTCCACTGCGGGTGATTGAACAGGTTGCTGGCTTGCGCGGCAAACTCGAGACGCTTGTGCTCCGTGATATTGAAGCGCTTCAGGATCTGCAGATCCACATTGTCGATCCGGCGGAGAGGAAATGTATTCCGGCCGCCGTTGGCGAAGGCGCCGAGGCCGGCTTGGACATATCGGGCATTCGGATTGGTAGCCACATAGGCAACAATGTTCGCGCTGCCGGCCGCCACAGCGGCACCGGTTCTATCGACCGGCGTTACACCGCTCGACAGAGTGGACTGGCCCGCCGGATTGATGACCGACCGGTCGAGCGCATCGTTGTTAAGGTTGGAGTCCACGCCGCTTTGCACCGTGGCATATTCTGGAGATTGGAAGGTATACGTGGCTGAGAGGTTCCAGTTACTCACAACGTTTTTCAGCATCCAGCCCCTCTGGCTGAAAGCCTTGAAATCGTACATCGGCGTGAACGTGAGCCGGAAACGCCGGTCCAGGGCCGATGACGACCAGTCGCTGCGAAGGTTACGGAAGTCCTGTCCGCGCCGCGGCGTGAGATTTGTGCTGAAGACAGTGGCCGTAGAGTCGTCCAGGGCATGGCTCCAGGTGAAAGCGGTCAGGTACGAGAAGTTATTCGCATAACGCTTGTTCAGTTGAAGCGCCAGCCCGTTGTATTTCGAATTCCCGATGGGGTGATAGGCGGTAATGGTGCTGCCGAACCCATACTGACCCCAGGAGTTGCTGGGCGACGCGGGAAAATTCGTCATCCCCAACAGCGTGCTTCTTATTTGTCCAAGCGTCAAGGTTTGGCCGGCCAGTTGCTGGGCGGACGGCTGCGAAAAGAATGTCGGCAGGCTATAGCCGGCCGTTACGTCAGTAACCCTGTTGAGTTGGTCCTGCACATAGAGGTGGACGCCTTTGGTGCCCACGTACCGCGCCTCCAACGTGTAATCCTTGCCCAAGCTGCGCTCGATACTGAACGTGTAATTGATTGAGTACGGCCGGGTCTGGTCAAAGTTATATGCCGAAACCGCAGCACGAGCCGCGGCCGGATTGGTAGTGACGACGATGGCATTCGACGGCGGCAGTCCGCCGCCCGCCAGGAAATTGGGCGTGTTGTTAGTGAGGCTCGGAACATCCTCGGTCTGCTGGAAGTATGCGGGTTTGGCGTTGATATTCAGGTTGTTATAGGTGTTGTCGTAATTAATGCCAAATCCGGCGCGGACCGACCACATTCCGCTGGTTCCCGGGGACCAGGCAATACCGACGCGGGGGGCCCAGTTATTCTTATCGGATTTAGGCGCGGCGAAGGTAACCACGCCAGGAACGCTTGCGGGCGCACTGAAACTCTGGTAGCGCGATACCACCGGCACCGTCACGTACTCGTACCGCACGCCAAGATTCAAGGTCAAGTTGGGGCGCAACCGGAAATCGTCGTTGACGAATGCGCTGTGGAAAAGGTATCCGGCCGGTATCCCGCCCGCAACGCCAACGCTACGCTCGCCGAGGCTGTCGGGACTCAAATCGCGCAAGTACAGATCCAAAGTCGAGTAATCGTAATCGCCTCGTGCACGCTGGATGAACGAATTGCTGGCGATGGTGTCCTGAATCTGGTAGCCGGCCTTGAAGGTGTGGCGCCCCATTGTCTTAGTAATATTGTCCGTCGCTTGAGAAATCCCTTGTACATATCCCTGCGGAGTGCTCGAGTCCGGACCAAGTTGCAGATTCAAGTCGTCGAATGTGAGGTTGGGAAACTGATCGAGACCGGGGAACTTGAAGTTCCCTACGGGATAATTGTTGTTCTTCCGGCTATAGGAAAGGCGGAGTTCGTTGATCATCGTAGCGGAGAAATTGTGAAACTCCGACAGGGAAATCAGGTTTCTGTTGTCGGGAATCGTTGTGAAGAAAACCGGCAATTGGGCATTGGTGTCGATGCCGGTAAATCGGTTGTAAATATACCGGCCACGAATTTGATCCTTGTCGCCGATATTCCAGTCGATCGCTCCGACCAGGTTCTGCTTGTTGACCCAGGAAGGACCGGAGACCTGAACCTGGCCTATCGGAATTGACGCACCGGCAACGGTGATGTGATCGGAGGCGGTAGGGGCCGGCGACAAATACTGCTGCAGCACCCCCAGATTGGTCTTGCTTACTCCCGGCAACCCCGCCAGAGTCGTGTAACCGGCCTGCGTGGGCGCGAGTATCGGCGCGCCAGGGCTTGAGGCTTGCCCCAGGGGAGAGTATTCGTAATCGGCAAAATAAAAGAGCTTGTTTTTCCTGATCGGGCCGCCAATGGTTCCGCCAAAGCGATTGTAGTCGAAGCGAGGATTTGTGGTGAATCCCTGGACCGCATTCTTGGAGTCCTCCGCGTTCAAGAGCCGGTTGTTGAGGTATTCGTAGACGGAGCCATGGATCTGGTTCGTTCCGGTTTTTACCACCGTGTTGAAGATGCCTCCCGAGGCGCCGCCGAATTCAGCGCCGAACTGGTTCGTGAGAAGCGAGAACTCGGCAACGGCATCGTTCGGAACCACGGAATTGGGCCCAGTGACGTCGTGCCGGTCGTTGGCAACGCCGTCAATGTTGAAACCGTTGTTTGTGGGGCGCTGGCCGCCCACCGAGGGGCCCGTGCCATATCCCACGCCGCCGCCCTGGGTTACTCCTGGAGCCAGCAGGCTCAAGTTTAATACACCGGTGTCATTGACGTAGTTGCCCGCCGAGGGAAGATTGAGGCTCAAGTCGCTTTTGAAAGTGGACTGCAACTGTGCCGTTGAGGTATCGATCAGAGCCGACGATTCTGTGACTTCGACGGTCGTGGCGGTTGACGCGATCTGCATTTTGAAATTGACCGTGGAGATGCGGTTCAGTTCCACCGCGACGTTCGCCAGCTTGGTGTGCATCATGCCGGCGGAAGTGACATCCACGTCATAGGTACCGACGGGGACATTGTTAATACGGTAATCGCCGCTCTCGTTGGATGTAGCCGTGTGCTTAACGCCAGTCGCCTTGTCCGTGGCGATGACACTAGCGTTGGGTATCGGCGCACTCGAAGGGTCCGACACTACACCGACGATGGTACCGTCGGTGGCCTGAGCGTTTAGGGCAGGAGCCGCGGTAAACACACACGCGGCAGCCACGGCCATTGTCATTAGCAGAGCAAGAAATCTGCCTCTCACTTCAATTGCAAGACTCTTCATGTTGCTCCTCATTCGATCCGTTGAAAATTAGTCGGGAAGTCGACGTGTAAGTGTAGGCAACTAGCCTGCCACGATAACGACGTGTTAAGTCTATTGATTCTAACCGACTTTTTCAACATTTTACGGTAAGCGACTAACGGTAAATCGGCGCAAGCCTTTCCGTTGTGCTGGCATAGCACTACTCCGAAGAATAGCCCCTCGGGCTGGTAACGTACTGACGCATCTGGCGGTTACCCTGACTATGAGGATCAGGAACGCCGAAATACGATTCCAGGTAGGGACGCGCGGTGTTACAGGCCCAGAGAGCAGGGCGGAATCCCCACCCCGCCATCTTCGAGCGCGGCGGCAATCCGCAGAATCAAGGCCTCTTCGAAGGCCGGGCCGATGATCTGCAGGCCGATGGGCAGGCCGGGTTCGCTCAGACTGGCACTCCGTCCGCCACTCAGTCCGCCACTCAGTCCGCAAGGTATGGAGATGGCGGGAAGCCCCAGAGCATTGACGCCGCGTACCAGACGGGTGGTGGCTAACCGGACGTCCTCGTCGCGTCCCGCCAGCCGCACGGTGGTGTCCCCGATGCGGGGCGCGGTATTCGGGGTGGTTGGAGTAACCAGGCAGTCCACGTCTGCCCACAGCCGGTTGAACTCCTGCCGCATTTTACGGCGCAGACGCTGGGCGTTTACGTAGTCGGTCGCCGGTATCAGGCGGCCCTGATTGAAAAGGGCCAGAACGTCGGGACCGAACTGGTCCCGCCGGTCCCGCCCGTCCACCAGGAACGGTTCGGCGACAGCCGACGCCTCGGCTAGCAGGATCACACGGGCCACGGCGTTGAGCGCCGCGATATCCGGAACCGTCACCGGCTTCACGGTGGCGCCCAGCCGCTCGGCGCATGCGATGGCGCCGCCAACGGAAGACTCCACATCGGGGTCCAGACGTTCGAAGAAGAAGTTCTTGGGAAGGCCGATGCGCAGGCCACGGATGGAGACGCCGGCCCCGGCTAAGAAATCGCCGGGTACGACCAGCGGACGCCGGGAGCAAGTGGCATCGCGGCGGTCGTGGCCGGCGATCGCATTGAGGACCAGCGCGGCATCGCGGACGGTGCGGGCGATCGGCCCCATGTGGTCCAGACTGTAGCCCAGTGGCAGGGCGCCGTAGCGGCTGACGCGGCCATAGGTGGGCTTCAGACCCACGACGCCGCAAAAGGACGCCGGAATGCGGATGGAGCCGCCGGTATCGCTGCCCATGGCGGCATAAACCATGTCCACGGCGACGGCCGTGCCCGACCCGCCGCTGGACCCGCCCGGACTGTGGGCGGCGTTCCACGGATTGGCCACCGCGCCAAAGTGCGGATTGGCCGAGGTGATGCCGTACGCCATCTCGTGCATGTTCAGTTTGCCCAGCATCACCGCGCCGGCCGACAGCAACTTGTCCACGACCGCGGCGTTGACGCGCGGCACGAAGTTTTCGTAAACCTTGGACCCGGCCGTGGTGCGCACGCCAGCGGTGAAGAACAGGTCTTTTACGGCGACAGGGATGCCGTGCAGGGGTCCACGGTCCTGCCCGCGGGCTAGCTCGGAATCGGCCTGGCGGGCCTGTTCCAGCGCCTGCTCCGACGTGACCGTAATGAAGGCTTTGAGGGCGGCGTTGTGGCGACTGATGCGCGCCAGCGCCGCGGTGGTAAGTTCGACCGAGGAGACGCGGCGGGCGCGCAAGGACTCGGCGGCTTGACTGATGCTCACTGGGCGTCCTCTTCCCCGTTGCAGGCATCCTCTTCCACGCTGACGGCGTCCTCGTCCACGCTAAACGTGAGCGAGGGTTCCATGGCGGGTGTGAGGTCTCTGACCAGCGGCCGGAAGGCTTCTTCCAGGGCATCGAGCGGTGGCGCGAGGCGGTCCAGTTCGGGGGCGGACAAGTCGAGGCCGTTGGCCTGGGCGATGGCTCTCCAATCTTTCATGCAGTTTCTAAGATAGCGGATCGGTTCTTCAAAGGCCAAGCAGGATCCGGACGCGGTCCTCAACTTGATGCAAAATAGCGTCCGAGATCCGCCCCCGGCGGCGTTTTAGCCTTGTCTTCGAGACTGACCTCACATTCTCACATTGGATGAAACTCACGGCGGCGAGGCCGCCCTCCGGAGGGCTCACACGAACGTGCCAGCGAATTCGCCGCTCGGTTCGGGTGATTGGGACGGCAACCACCAGTTCCGCCCGCCCCTCATTGAAAAGGTCTACGGAAAGAATGAGGGCCGGTCTGGCACCTGCCTGCTCATGACCGATGGTGGGGTCGAAATCGAGATCCCATACATCGCCACGTGACGGTTCGGAGGAGTTCACTTCTCGCCGAGTCCATCCGCCAGGGTTTGCTCCCACAGAGCCCGCTCTCGAAGTTCGGCCTTCCATGCCTTCGGATCTCTCCGCAGAGCTTCAAAATCGCCATTCGCGGCACGGAGGAACCTCTCACGGCGATATTGCTCGATCGCCCTTTCAAGGACCACCAGCATGGGCTGCTCCTCCTCTTGGGCGAGTTGGCGGAGTAGTTCATGAGCATGGGGGCTGATACGGACGTTGGGAGTTCGGGGGGCGGACTTCATATCAAGAAACATAACATATCCGGGAACGCCGGTCTACGCAATCGTGGACCAGAACGTATACCAAGTGGTATACAATCTACGCCAGCGGATCTTCGCGGCCGTGGCGGGCGGTCCACTCGGCGCCGGCCAGCACGATGAGGGCGCCCACAAAACTCCACAAAAGAATGTTGACGGAATGGCGGAAGATGAAGTACTCATGCTCGAGTTTCGCCTCCAGCAGAGGAGTGACGGCAAGGTTCACGTACTTTAACGCTTCGAGCACCAGGCCCACCAGGATGGCCACCGGGGCCACGCGGGCTGGTTCGACTTTGCGATTGGGAAGCAGCCAATAAACGAGGAAGAGCGCCAGGATTGAGGTGGGCACGGCCGCCAGTTTGAACAGGAAAAGGTTAAGCCACGTCTGAAAGCCGCCGAAAGAACCGGCCCAGGAGGAGAGCCACTGCCGGTTCATGGCCGTGAGCATGAGGGAGGCCAGGGCCAGCGCGCCGCAGAGAAAAATCATCCCCAGGGCCACCAACTGGTTCTTCAGGTACGAACGGTTCCCGGTGACGCCCCAGGCTCGGTTGAGCGCCACTTCGAGCGGTTCGAAGATGCCGTTGGCGGTAAACAGAAGCAGCACCATGGAAGTGATGTGGAGTTTGCCTTGCAGCGCCAGGTTGCGCCGGAGAAAGCCGGCCATCTCGCCCGGAAAGTAGTCGTTGAGCGCCAGGTAGATGGCGTCCTCGGCCGCCCGCCAATGCAGAACGTTGCGGCAAATCGAGAGCATCACGTTGCAGAAGGGAAAGAAGGAGAGCAGCACGCTGGCCGAAACGGCCAGAGCGTAGACGTGCGCCTCGGTCTGCATCATATAGCGCAGGGTGGGCGGGCAACGCGAGAACATTTGGCGGCGTTCGGTTGTAAGAAAAGGCAGCAAATTATAGATTAACGTGGCCCGCGGATCGTGGCGGCCCCCGGCCCCGGTTCGCGGCCCGGCGCCGGTTCGCGGCCCGGCCCCGCGCTCGCGGCCCCTCGCACCTGGTTCGCGATCGCCGGCCCA
>Ga0210402_10000406_pt1 | contig 48358 bp, 41 predicted proteins | sample IncBWC7MmetaG_FD_161055 | JGI IMG/M metagenome (GOLD analysis project Ga0210402, IMG submission 161055) | Forest soil microbial communities from Barre Woods Harvard Forest LTER site, Petersham, Massachusetts, United States - Inc-BW-C-7-M | ecosystem: Environmental > Terrestrial > Soil >... | reverse complement strand
CAAGGCTCTCCACAAAACATTTCTTCAGCTTTCTGTTTTGGTCACCCCTCGCACCATCAGCCAATTCTGCAAGTCCCTCTAACAATCCGCCGCCGATTCACAATCGGCCCCACAAGGAGGAGGACGAGGGGGTCGTTTTTCCATTGGCACTGGTAGAACTCGAATCCGTGCTGGCGATAAAAATTCGGACTGGGGTTCTCGACGCCACAGGCCGGACGACCGCTCAGCGTCGTTTCCGGGCGGACATCGCTCGTGATCGAGTAATTGTTGGCCCACCAATCGAAGAGAAGCCTTTTCAGTCCGCTGCACGGCTCTTGAGATCCCATGCGGTTGACCGGGGACTGCGAACGCTAGACGGAATACAATTGGCCGTGGCCCTTGATCTCCGTCAGGCGGCGTGGATCTCCGTATTGGTCTCATCGGACCAACGGTTGTGCGCGGTGGCGGAGCTTTGCGGATGTCCGGCGGTTGATCCATCGAATCCTGGATTGGTCCTATAAGCTGAACTGACCAACTCCGGCGTCGACAGCGTCGCTGAACCAGTTTTCCGATCGCGAGCCGCGGAAAATCGGGAATATACATTGCTTGCGGATGGTGGCAGGAACGATGACCAGCAGACGGCGGCGATGCTCCGCCCAAGTCTGGCTTAGGACCAAGCCCGCCTCGATGGTCTTGCCGAGTCCGACCTCGTCGGCGAGAATGACGCCCTTGGATAGCGGAGACCGGATGGCGAACAGCGCCGCGTCAACCTGATGCGGATTCAGGTCGACTTTCGCGCTGGCAACGGTCCGCGACAGGCTGTCGATCGATCCGGCGGCCCCCTTGCAGGTCAGGGCCGCTGCCCAGTACTTGCTTTGGTAGGGCGTGGACATATACCCATTGCGCTCAGACCGCTGATTTTACGACTATTCGATCCGGGAAGGCGAAATCGGAGGATTGGCAATCCACCGCAAAATCGGGCTGGCTCGCTGCCGCATCGCGCAGGCGGATTAACAATCCGCCGCCGATTAACAATCGGCCCCACAAGGGATCCGCATACCTCCCGTTCTCAAACTATCTGTTCCATGACCGAAATCAGGTACTCCTGGTCAAACGGTCCGGACCGGTACGTTCGGGCATCGAAAAACCGCCACATTTTCTTCTCTTTCTCCAGGGTGTAGAAAACCAGATGTTCCTCGATGATGTCCTTGTCCAGATAATCCTGGTTGAACGCCCGGACGGAGCCTGCCAGCGTGTAGGGAATGCGGAAGTCCTCCGTCGATACCAACTCTGGAGTGGCCACGAACGAGATCTGCAGGATGCGGCCGCGCACGTTGATCTGGATCAGGTTCGCGGTATCCTCCCGGAACGCGTTTTCCGAAAAGCTGCGGGGGTCCAGTTCCAGTTCGGGGCGGGCCAGCAGCCGGTTTACGGAGTTGACGAAATCGGCGCAGATGGCGTGAAGATCGCCGACGGCGGCCCGGCGTAGAGCGCCCACCTCGCGAAAGTGCCGCAGCCGCATCTCGTCCTTGTCGGACAGTGCGTCAATCTTTTCGGCCAGCCGCTTCAAGCGGGTGTCCCGAACCTGGGTCTGATTTCCCGACCGATTCACCATTCCAGCATACTGCCGGCTGGAGCGGCCGCTCGGCAGAAAACCTTACCGGCCGCGGAATTCGCGCACGTCCTGCAGTTCGATCAGGTCCAGGAGGTCCATATCCAGGTTCCTCAGGATCTGGTCGGCCGTTTCCACGGAGAGCAGACGTGTGCCCTTCAGCACGTTATGCATGTGGGGCTGGGACACGCCGGTGGCGCGCGCCAGGCCCCGCTCGGTCACGTCCCCGCTGCGAACGCGTTGACGGAGATCTTCGATGAGCCGCTGTTGCAGATCGTGAAAAGTCATGGTGAAAATTGAAATGCGGCCTATTTCTCCCGGAAATAGGGGAGTACTAGAATTCCCTTAGCCCTAATACAAATACAATCAAATCCGCGTCGCAAACGATTCTTGATTTTTGAATTGAATACTTTAAGCACATAAATATCAATCTCCCCAACGTAATCGTTAGTTCTAGTACCATGGATTTCCCCGAATAGAACTCTTGACGTTTTTCGGTGTGGAGATACAGTGGAAAAAGCTGTTGAAAAAACAATGGCAGCAACCTGCGTTTTTAGGGGTTGCCGCCGGGAGGACATTCTTAGTATGCAGTGGAACCGATCGACCGCAATAGGGCTGGCGAGTGGAAGTTGCACCGTCTGCCATGGCGATGGGATGCGCCCCGTCCACAAAACGAGAGAAACCCCATGCAACTGTGTGTTTCGCTCCATCTTTCGAGCCTGCTACAACCGCTTTCGGGAGTGCGTCGCCCTAGGGGACCAAACCAAAGCAGTTTCGATGGACCACGGCGGCGGCCGCCGTCCTGGCGGGCACACGTACTCCCGCAAGCGGGAAGAGTTCATCGCCGACTTTTCCCTGGTTAGCCGGCGGGTTCTGGAAGATTCGGAACATCGCATTTTCCGGTATTTCTTTCTGCTTGGCGCCGACTGGAAACTCTGCTGCCGCCAATTGAAAATCGAACGCGGCACTTTCTTTCACGAAGTGTACCGCATTGAACAGATCCTGGGCCGGGAGTTCGCCGAACTGGAGCCGTACTCCCTGTATCCCCTGAATGAATATTTTGGAGGCGTGGTCAGGAAGGAGGCCTGCCGGTCCCTTTTGGTACATCCCATACGAACCCGCACCGAACCGCGTTTTCCGCTTCCGCTGTCGGCTTAGCGGGGCAGCGCTCACGAGCCAGGTGGGGCCGCGTGTCAGCGCCCGGGGCCAGACACTTCGAGATGTGTTCTTTGGACGTAGCGGAAAACGGCTACACACGCCCGCCGTTAACCGAGTGTTCTCGACCAACTGCAAACGAACGGTCGAAGACCTGGCCCCACCTACTTCGGAGCGGTCCCCTTCCCGCCGGCTTTCTTCTTACAATAGGAAATCCGGCGCCTTTCATGGACAACCTCACTCACACCGCCATTGGCCTATTCCTGAGCAGGGCCGGACTGGGACGCTGGAGCCCGCTGGCCACGCCCATTGTGATTCTGGCGGCCAATGCTCCCGACATCGATGTGTTGAGCGCCGCCGGCGGTGGGCTGAACTATCTGCACTACCACCGCCACCTCACCCACTCACTGGTGGGAATGCCCATAATGGCCCTAACGGTGGTGCTGGTGGTCAAGCTGATCGGCAGGAAGCCGGTCCACTGGCTGGGCGCCTTTTGCGCCGCGCTCATCGCCGTGGCCTCGCATCTGGCCCTGGATTGGACCAACGTCTATGGTATCCGCCTGCTGCTGCCGTTTTCGAGCCAGTGGCAGCGCCTGGACGTAACTGGTGTGGTCGATTTGTGGATTTGGGGCGTTTTGCTGCTCGGAGTTCTGGGACCGTTTCTGGCACGGCTGGTTGGGTCCGAGATCAGTTCCGGTTCGGTCAAGCCGGCCCACCACGGACGCGGTTTCGCCTGGTTTGCGCTGCTGTTTGTGCTGCTCTACGATTGTGGCCGCGGCGTGCTTCACGCGCGTGCCTTCACTGCGCTGAGCTCGCGTCTCTATCAGGATTCCCCACCGCTGCGCATCGCCGCCCTGCCCGACGCGGCCAACCCGTGGCGTTGGTACGGCCTGGTAGAAACCAGCGGCGCTTACACCACGGAAACGATCGACCTGATTGGCACCGCGCTTCCGGGCCGGAACCTGGTTTTTCAAAAACCCGAAGCCAGCCCGGCCCTTGATGCCGCCGCCCGCACCACCGCATTCTCGGAATTCCTGCGGTTCTCGCAATTCCCCCTCTGGCGGGTCTCGCCGGTCCCTTCACCCGAAAATGGCCGGCTGGTGGAAGTCTTCGATATGCGTTTCGGTACCCCTATAGCGCCGGGGTTCATGGTGAGCGCCGTGGTGGATTCCGGCCTCCACGTGGTGCAGACCGGGTTTCAGTTGGGCAGGTTCAGGCCCAGATGACGCGGGCCAAGAGGACCCAGGCCAGGGCTAAAAAGCGGAGTCAAACAATAAACTGGCCAATTTGAGTTCGAGCCTAAGGTGGAATCGGCTTAGAGTGTGGGACTTCAGAAAGGCAAGATTTCACGCAAAGCCGCAAAGCCGCAAAGGACTCGATTAGCTGCATCCACAATCTGTTTCGCCAGTGGATTCCCGGTCACGTTGACTTCGATTATCTCTCTTCATCTCTTCTTTGCGGGCTTGGCGGCTTGGCGTGAAATCCTGTTTCTGCTTTGTTGTCGCCTGGCTCAAATGTCCAACTTATCGTTTGACTCCGCATAAGGCGAAGAGCGTGCTCACCTAAGGTGTTCCGCCGATTCCTCTCGCCGCCGGTCTCCGCCATAATCAAGAGGTGAAGACGATTGACACCACGGCCGTACTGGACCGGCAGCAGCTTCGGGACGTCACGCTCGACGACGAAGAACTCATGCGCGAGATCCTGGCTTTGCTGATTGACGACACATCGCAGCAGATGGTGCTGCTGAAGTCGGCAATCACTGAAAAAGATCCGTTGAAAACCGTGCGGCTGGCCCACTATTGCAAAGGCGCTTGCGCCAATGTTGGGGCGAATCGAGCGGCCCACGTACTCAAGCAGATCGAGCAGGATGCGGTTCGTCGGGATTTCCAGGAATGCACCGCCTCGCTATCCAGTCTGGCGCTGGAGATTGACCTGCTGCGCACGGAGATGGTCACAGCCTGACACCTTCAGGGGAGTGCCAGACGCTTTAGCAAGGCTTTCACTCCATCCGCGCAAAGCGCCGCGGCGTGCTTCGATTCCGCGGGCAATCCCCCCACGGCCTCGTCCACCACACCGGGAACGAAGACCGCGATCTGGTCCGGAGTCTTTCCGGCGATCCATTCCGTCAGCGCCGAACCCGCCGCGATGGACGCCGTGCAACCGCGAACCTTGTACCGCACCTCCGCCGCCACCCCGCTTTCGAGGCGCACCGCTAACCGCAGGATGTCCCCGCACGCCGGGTTGGAAACCTCCACCGTCACCGCCGGCGGCGCCAGTTCGCCCACATTGCGCGGGTTTTGAAAATGCTCGATCAATCGTTCCGGATACACGTATGATCCAATAGTGGCATGGTTCAAGTGGTAGCGGCGATCGTCGAGCGCGATGGGCGGATTCTGATTTGCCGCCGCACCGCGGAACAATCCCACGCCCTCCAGTGGGAGTTTCCCGGCGGTAAGGTGGAGCCGGGCGAAACCCCGCCGCAGGCGCTGGAACGCGAGTTGGCCGAAGAACTCGGCATCCGGCATGCCGCGGGCGTGGAGATCACGCGCTACCAATACACCTACCCCGGCAGGAGCCCCATCCTGCTGATCTTTTTCCGCATCATGGGGTTTGAAGGGGAGCCCACCAACCTGATCTTTCACGAAATGCGCTGGGAGCCGCCCGAAAGGCTGGCGGCATTCGACTTCGTGGAAGGCGATGGCAATTTCATTCGCACGCTCTCGGGCTGAGTCTTTCCATACTGGTGCTATCTTTCTATACTGGTCCTATATGACGTCAACGATCAAGACCGTGGATCCCGCGGAAAACGAGTTCCTGGCCAGCCTGGAGGCCCGCGGTAAGCAGGCGAACTTTTTCTTCCGTGTCATGGCCAACCGGCCCGAGGTGCTCAAGGCCTTTGTGCCGTTTTATGGAGCGGTGATGGGGCCGGGATCGGTGGACCGCCGCACCAAGGAACTCGTCTACCTGACCTGCTCCTACACCAACCACTGTGCCTTCTGCACCTTGGCTCATACCACCGCCGGACAGAAGGCGGGGATCACCGAACCCGAAATGCAGTCCCTGCAGGCCGGCACGGACGAGGGCTTTTCACAGCCGGAACTGGCGGCCATCCGCTATGCGCGCGAACTGACTCGCACCGCCGCCGCGGCCACTACACGCGACGCGCTGGCCGCGCATTTCAACGACGAACAGATTGTGGAACTCACCCTGGTGGCCGCCACGGCGAACTGGACCAACCGGTTCAACAACGGTTTGGGCATTCTGCCGTAGCCGGCCGGATAGTGCTCCCATGCCCGTTCTCAGCGGCATCCATCCGGTGGCCGAAGCCCTGCGCGCGCATCACCCGCTGGAGCGGTTGCACATCGTGCAGGGCGCCGGCGGACCGCGGCTGCAGGAAATCATCGACCTGGCGCGCCGCAACGGCGTGCCGGTACGTTTTGAGCCACGATCGTCGCTGGATCGGCTGGCCGGATCCAGCGCGCACCAGGGCGTAGTGGCGCTGGGCGCCGTCCGCAAGTATACCGAGTTTGAAGCCGTGGCTTCCGCGGAGTTGCTGGTGGTGCTCGATGGCGTGGAAGACCCGCACAATCTCGGCGCCATCGTGCGGACAGCGCATGCCGCCGGCGCCGGCGCCGTGATCGTCCCCGAGCGCCGCGCCGCCGGCGTCACGGATGTGGTCGCGAAGGTGGCCGCGGGGGCCATGGAACATTTGCCGATCGTCCGCGTCACCAACGTCAACCGCACGCTGGAAGACCTGAAGGAGCGCGGCTTCTGGATTTACGGGCTTGACGAGCGCGGCCACCAATCGTACGCTTTGGTTGATTACGCGTCTCCCACTGTGCTGGTGCTGGGCGGCGAAGGCAAGGGCCTGCACGAGCAGGTGCGCAAACATTGCGACATGCTGGTGCGGATACCGGTGGCGGGGAAGATTTCTTCGCTGAACGTGTCGGTGGCAGCAGGGGTGGTGTTGTTTGAGTGGAAGCGGCGCCGGGACGCGGCTTGACCCGGCCGCGACCTCTTTGTGGTGCAGATTGTGCGCCGGGATAAGCCGGCATGCAATAGCAAGCCCGACGGTTGCGAAATTGCGGCTTCTGGAGCGTCCGCTGGGGGTGTAATAGAGCGCCGTGGTGAGCGCCAGGCAGGTGGATTCGGTCCGCGGGAAGATTGGACCGGTCCCTTGCCGGATTCCGGCTGACCGTTATAGTCAGGGTGTCAGTCGAATTGGGATTGAGATCGCCCGTGGCGCTATGTGGGGAAGCTTGGCAAGCTGCGGCGGATTAGCAATCCGCCCGCCGGGAGTTGGCGCGCAGCCGAACTTCCACAAGCGACTTTCGAGAGTCCGGCGGATCGTTCTTCCGCCTGCCGCGTGGCCCCGCCAGGGTCCTATGCCAACTGCAGTGCTTCCCGCAGCCCCGGATCGTGGCGCACCCGCCAGATGCGGCTGTCCAGGTAATAATGCGTCAATCCGAAACCGCAGAAGAAGCCAAACGCCAGGTCGGACACTTGGCCCAACTGGAATCCCGGTATCCGGTAGGCCAGGCTGAACACCAAACCGGCGGCGGCGTAGGCCAGCAGGCTGCGGCTCACCGCGCCGGGAATGCGCCCGTGCCGTGCCGTGCCGCCGTCAGCCGCGTACCGGTTGCCTGTGTACCGGTTACGATTGTGGAACCACACCAGCGCGTGGTACTGCAAGTTGTGCACGATGGTTACGGTGGGCACGGCGGCCTGCCAGCTCATGTACGCGAAGGTCAGCCAGTGCAGCGGAATGATCGCCGCGAAAAGCAGTTGCTTGGGCACGTCGAGCGAATCGCCCGCGCGATAGCGAACCACCTGCCGCGCCAGATAGACCGCGACGGTGGCTGCCACCAGCGCCCACATCACTGGTTCCAAGCTTTCCAGTACAAACCTGGGGAACGCCAGCTTGATGCCGAGTTCTTCGGGGTGATGAATGAAGAACCGGTGGAACGGCGGGAAGACCAGCATCACACCGATGAAAATGCGGTCGAGCTTGTTATCCAGCGGACGCAAGTCCCGATTCTTCACCTTGTACAGCACCATGAACCCGTAATGCTGGCGGATCACGTGATAGTAGGCCCACACGCCCACCAACAGGTAGAGGTAGCCCTTGAGGCCGGCCAGCACCAGCGCCGGCCCGAGGGCGAAGAAGAACAGCAGGCTGCCGAAGAACAGCTTGCGGTTGCGCGCGCGGGCTTCATTATCGAAAAACGTGCGGCTGGCGGTGGCGAAGATATGCGTGCCGTCGAAGCCCACCGACCAGAACCACCAGAGGTACGAAATCTTCACGTGGACCACGGTGTAGAGCAGCAGATAGGCGTAACCGGCCAGCACGCTGCCGCTGACCAGGGAAAGGTCCACACCACGGCTGATAATCCAGCGGAATGCGGGCCGCGGGACGGCCGTCTGGGTGGCCAATTGGGCAACCGTTTGGGCGCCAGCTCGGTCAACAGGGGCCATAAGGCTTCACTCGCGACGCGGCGCCCGCTCAGGCGAAGTGGTATTTGTTGGCCGCGTCGTCCCAGAGCACTTTCTTCTGGTTCTTGAACGACAGCGTGGCCATGTGGCCGGAAATCGCGGCCTGCTGGCCCACCGGCGGCGGCGCGATCGGCTGTTCCTTGCCTAGCACCGACTGAATGAAATTGCGGAAGTGGTTGATGGCGCCGTCGGATTCCTTGAACTCCTGGGGACCGTTGATGTGGATGGCCGCCCGCGACTTGATGGCTTCCGGCGCTCGGTTAGGTGCGTTGGGACGCCGTGAATTATAGGATTCGGGTTCGAAATAAAGGTCCTGCCGATTCATCACCCGGATAGTGCCTTCATTGCCGCAAAGCTCTTCGCCATAGCCGAAGAACTCGTTTCCCAGGTAGCAACTGTAGTTGAGCTGCATCTTGTCGGAATAATCGTAGACGGCGCTGAGGCAGTCGGGCACGTCGCGGTCGTCGCTCTTGTCGGTCCAACGATAAATGCCGCCGCTGGCGATGCAGCTCTTCGGCACCGTCTTACCGAGCATGAAATTGACGATGTCGGTCTGGTGGACCAGAAGGTCGGTCGAGATGCCGCCCGAATAATCCCAATAGAGGCGCCACTGGAAGTAGCGCTGGGGGTCCCAGTCGTGTTTCGGCGCGGTGCCCAGAAAGCGGTTCCAGTCGGTGTTCTGGGGAGTGGCCTCGGGTGGGATCGCGTAGCGCCATGACGGTTCGTTGGGCAGCCCGTTACGATACCAGAAGGCGCGCACGAAATGAACATCGCCCACCATGCCCTGGGCGATCAGTTCCTTGGCTTTCTTATAAAGAGACGAACTGCGATTTTGCGTGCCCACCTGCACGATCTTGCCGGACTTCTCCCACGCCCTTACGATGTCGAAGCCTTCCTCAATGGTGTGGGCCAGCGGCTTTTCGATGTAGACGTGCTTGCCGGCCTTCAGCGCCGCGATCGCCATGTCGTGGTGGAGGTGCTCCGGTGTCATGATGTAGACGGCGTCGATCGACTTGTCGGCCAGCAGTTCGCGGTAGTCCACATGGGTCTTGGGCTTGTTGCCCCAGATGGTCTGCATGCGGTCTTGTGCGCGCGCGATGTTGCCCTGGTAGGTATCGCAGATCGCGGTGATCTGCACCTCGTTGGCGGCCGCGGTGTGCAGCCAATCCAGGCCCGCGTAGCCGCGCGTGCCCACGCCGATCCACCCGACATTCACTTTGTCATTGGCGGCGTGCGCCGCCATCGCGGCCGGGCCTGCGGCAATCGCGGCCGCCTTCAGAAAACTACGCCGATTCAGTTCATCCGACATGGGACCTCCAGAGTTCGATGATAACAGGAAGCTGAAGAACGGATGCCGGTGGCCGGTGGCCGGGCCGGTGGCCGGTGGCCGGTGGCCGGTGGCCGGTGGCCGGTGGCCGGTTAACACCGCCCGGGCGCGCTGCCTTTCACCGGGATCTGGCATCCGGCATCCGGCATCCGTTGGGAACTGGTATCATCAACCCCGAAGGTGGCTCATGAAAGCTGCGCTTGGTACCTGTGCAGTAGTCCTGTTTTTCCATCCCGCCGCGTCCGCCGCGGACGACCCGAATCCCAACATCGCCTTAACGGTTCCCTCCGGTGCGCCGGTTCGCGTTTACCTGACCAAACGGATCTCCAAACGCGCCGGCGCACCGGTGGAAGCTAAGCTCGTGGAACCGCTCTTTGCGTTCGACCGCGAGGTGGTGGGCGCCGGCGCCGCCGTCCACGGGAGGGTGAGCCGAGTCCAGGCCGTGAGCAAGTGGCAGCGTGCCAGCGCCATCATGAACGGCGATTTCACGCCGCTTTGCAAAGCGGAAGTCGAATTTACCACCTTGACTCTGCCCGATGGCCGGCAGCTTGCCATCCACACGGCGGAAAGCGAGGGTCTGAACTCGGTGGTGAACCTCAGCCCGCCCAAAAAGAAGAAGCCGAAAGCTCAGCCGCAGCCGGCCGCGCAGCCGCAGCCTGCCAACGGCAGCGTACTCGCCGGCGTGTGGGGCAACGCGCGGCAAACGGCGCAAGACAAGGTCAATGCCCAGATTAGTGCGCGCACTCGCGGCGTGGCGGACATCGTGCGCGCGCCCAACAAAAAGGAAAAGCTCGAAGAATTTCTGCTGGCCAAATTGCCCTACCGTCCGCAATGGGTGCGGCGCGGTACGCGGTTCGATGCCGAGCTTCGGGAGCCGCTCGAATTCGGTTCGGCCGCGGTTCAAAAAGACGCACTGGCGCTGGTCGGATCGCAACCCGCGGCCGACGCCGTGGTGCACGCCCGCCTGCTGACGCCGCTCGATTCGGCCTCGTCGAAACTGGGAGAGGGCGTGGAAGCGGTGGTCGTGGAGCCGCTGTTTTCGCCTGACCACAAACTGCTTCTGCCGGCGGGCACGCGGCTGTCGGGCGCGGTGGTGGTGGCCAGGCGCGCCCGCTGGTTTCATCGCGGCGGCCAACTCCGGTTCAATTTCCAGCGCGTGGCGCTTCCGGAGGAAGTGGCGCACTTGAGGGAGACTCAGGCTGCACCACCGGCCCTGCAGACCGCGGCTACGCTGCAGGCGGCCGAGAGCGGCGGCAAGACGCAGATCAAAGTGGATGAGGAGGGCGGTGTCAAAGCCACGGAATCCAAGACGCGCTTCATTGCGCCGCTGATCGCCGTGATCATAGCCAACAAGTCGATGGATAACGATGCCGGCCGCGCCCATGGCGGCGGCGAAGCCAACGTGGGCGGGCGCACGGCCGGGGGCGCTTTGGGGTTTGGGATGTTGGGGGCGCTGGCCGCGCAGAGCTCGAAGTATGTCGGCACGGCATTCGGCATTTACGGGATGGCCTGGTCGGTGTACGCCAACGTAATCGGCCGCGGCGGCGAAGTCCAGTTCGAAAAGAACGCGGTTGTCGACATAAAGTTCGGAACCAGGCTGCCCGCGCCCGGAGCCAAGTTCCGCGAAACTGTGGGCGGAGGAGGAGGGAACTAAACACGGATCTTACTGAGATGGGAGATACCTGACGATTTCAAATCGCGGCCGATCATTGCGATCCCTTATGATCCTCACAACTTTTCCCCTGACTCCCGCCTGCGCTGCTATCGATGCGAGGCGCGCGCGCACGCCTGCAAATTGTTCCCCTCCTTCCGTGTGGTTAACAAATACGTTCTCCGGATCTCTCATAAGAGTTCCGATCCAGGCAGCTTCCGGTTCTGACGGATTCAGAAGCGTATAACTGATGTCGTCCAGTGGCATCTCCCCATCGGAGAAAAGGCAGAGAGTGGTAGCATAACCCCAATCGACCGTGACGATGCGGCCCGTCTTGAGAGATTCGAGATACGGTATGCCGGCAAGCAGAAAGCAATGAAGAAAAACAATGGGCCCGAAGTCGTAGGTGGTCGCGATTAGAAACGTAGCGTCTGTCGCTAGTAGAAACGATCCTATGATCGCCGCGCGCCGGCCAAAGATCCGATCCAGCAACAGCGACGACAGCCAAACGGACATAGCGCCAACAAATAGAAGCGGTATCCGGAGAACCACTGCCGGTACATCGAGGTAACGCAAAATCGGCCAGTAGAGCCACGCCTTGAAAGCGCCCGGTATGGAAGCACCATCACTGGAATCGTGTGACCCAATAGAAGCACCTTAAAGGCTACTCCCGCACAGGGATAGAAACAGGCAATTTCGTAGCTGGCATCGTAATGCATTCCCGCCTCCCGGATGAATGCAAGCCCGACCAGAAAGAAAACCAGAGCGGCCAAGGCTCCCATCGAGGCGAAACGACGCATCCACACATTAGAACACTTTCCCAGGCGCGGACTTCGCCGACAGGGAATTGAGGGCAATCTGGCGGGCTATTTCAAATGCCGCTCCAGGAACTGCGCCGCGGCCCGGTAGGTGGCGACCCAGCTTCGCCACAGCAGAAAATCGTGGATCTCGTCGGGGAGAATCAATTCTTCGATCTCCACGTTTTGCCGGCGCAGCGCATCGGCCAGCATCACGGTCTGGTTGAACTGCACGTCGCGGTCGTCGTCGCCCTGAATCAGCAGCACGGGTGAGCGCCATGTCTTCAGAAAGGCCATGGGCGACGACTCGAAGGCGGTTTTGTAATCGGGTGCGGTCACGGGAATGTTCAACTCGGTGGCCCAATTGTGCACCCCGTGAAAATCCACGCCGGCGCGGAACAGGCCGGAGGCGCGCGCCAGGGCCATGGCCACCAGATAGCCGCCGTAAGAACCGCCCCAGGCACCGATGCGAGCGGGGTCAACGTCCGCACGGGATCGCAGGTAGACACCGGCACCCTGCACGTCGTTGTACTCGCCGCCGCCCGATGCGCCGTAGTTCACCGCCTCGCGGAAATCGAGCCCGTAGCCGATACCGCTGCGGTAGTTCACCGAAAGCACCACGTAGCCAAGACTGGCCAGGTATTGGTTCATCGCGTAGGCGTTCGAGTAGTAATACATGGCGTGCCAACCCAGCAGCATCTGACGGCGCGACCCGCCATGAAAGAAGACCATGGCCGGCCATTTGCCAGTCGGCGTCGGCTTGGAAGGCAGAAACAACTGGCCGTGGATCGGCAGGCCGTCGGCGCTCGAAAAGACCACCGCCTGCGGCGTCACCATCTTTTGCAGCGGGAAATCGGCCGGGATGGCGGCGGGGTCCAGATCGCGAATCTCGCCGGCGGAGCGGATTGCCGGGCGCATCGGGTGAGCCGCATCGGAATGCAGAAAGGCCACGGTGCCGTCGCTGGTTGCCACCGGTTTGCATTCGATCGCCTGGCCCGAAGTGAGGGCAGTGGGCGTGCCACCTGCGGCGGCGACCTTCCAAAGATGCCGCCGGTCGATGTCACCCTGATTGGATGAGTAGACCACGTCGCGGCCGCCGGCTGCCAAGGTCACATCATCCACTTCGAATGCGCCAGGAGTGAGCAGCAGGGCCTTACCGCGTTCGGCGGGAACTGAGTAGAGGTGCGTCCAGCCATCGGCTTCCCAAGGAAACACGATTCGCCCGCCGCCGGCCCACAGCAACTGGTTTCGCGCCCCGACGCCGCGGAAGACGCTGCCGGGGCCTGGTTGCGCGCGCCAGACTTCGCGCCCGGCGCCGGTTTCTGCCGAGGCCACACGAATCGACCAGGGTTCGCCTTCACGGTGCGGCTCACGCGGCGTGCGCAATCCATTGCTGGGGGTGCGGATGAAGGCGATGCGTGCGCCATCGGGCGACCATTCGGGTTCGGTGTCGATATCGGTGCTCGGGTCCAAATAGCGCAGCCAGCCGGCGGCCACGTCGTAGACCCCGATGAACCCGTGATCGCCGCGGCTGTTGACGAAGGCGAGGCGCGCCCCGTCCGGCGACCAGACCGGCTTGCTGCATTGGCCGCGAGGCTGGAAAATCTGGGCCGCGGGTCTGCCATCCGCCTTGCCATCCGGCTTCCCACCTAACGCGGCCCACCAGACTTGACCGCGCCGTATGAAAGCCACGCGATCGCCCTTCGGCGAAACCGCCGGCGAGTTGCCCTCCGCAATCTTACGCGTTGCCCCACCCGTCAGCCCGGCGATCCAGATGTCTTGGGTGGCGCCTTTCGGGTCAAGCGTGGGATTCGGGATCTCGCCCGCGCCATTCGCCTCGCCGCCGCGCACGTACAAAATGGCGCCTGCGTCCGGCGTCCAGCGCAGATCCGACAACTCCTGCCCATCGTCGGTCTGGTAGGCGGTGAGTGGGCGCGCCTGGTAGCCGGGCGGTTCCGCCACCATGATGTTGCGAACGCCGCGGGAATTCGCCACCCACGCGACTTTCCCGCCTGATGGCGCGGCAGTCAATTCCGAGGGGAAGGCCGCACCGAGGACTTGTTCCAAGGTGAACGGAGTCGTCTGTGCGAAAGCGGCGGCGGTGAACGCGAAAGCCGCCCCGATTTGCATCGAGATGCCTCGCATGGCGCGCCTTACTCCACCGTCAGGATCTCGGTCTTCTGCCGCGGCGGATAGGCGTAAGGAGTCACCAGGCTTTCGGCGCCATTGGCCCCGATGGCCCGGACGCCGAATTTCAGATCGTCAATGGAGACGTCCTTCATAGTATAAGTATTGACCTTGCCGACGTAGATTTCCTGCTCCCAGTAAGGTGACGTGGTGGGGCGGATCATGATGGCATAGCCCTTGATATCGGCGTCCGAACCGGCCACGCGCCAGCGCAGCACGGCGTCATAGCCGCCGCCGCGAGAGATCATCGGTCCGATGCGCCGGCCAGGCGCGCTGCCAGATGTGGTTCCGGCCGGTGTTGTTACGGGGGACGCCGCAGCCGATGCCGTGGCACCCGCCGCCGCGGCACTCGCCGCTCGCGGTTCCGGCATGACGATGGGCGGCTTGGGCGCCAGCGCCAGGCTCGCAGCCACCGCCGCGTTGACTTTGGCCACGCGCGTTGTATAGGGCACGGACATGTTGGCCAGCGTGTCCCCGGCGTGATGCTGGTTCACGTAGATCTCGTTCGGCGTGGAAAAACGCACGGCCGCAAATCCCTCCAACTGGAACGGAGTGTGGTCGCCGCCGCGGCCCAGGCGATCGCCCATGAAGATGGTGTTCACCTTCATGGCGGGCAGGTAGCGCTCGCCGATTTCGCGCACGTAGCGCGAGAGCTGCTGCGAAACGGAATCCATGGTTTCGTCGCTGTAGATGTTGAGCGAGCTGTTGCCGGTGCGTCCGTTGCCGGCGACTTCGGTGCCGATGATGTCGTTGTTCAACACCGCTTCGATCACCTGGTTTTCTTTCCTCGATTTGGCCGCCTGCAGCCCACTGCCGATGAGACCTTGCTCTTCACCGGCGAAGGCCACAAAGACCAGCGTCTTGTCGAACTCGTAAGCGCTCATCACGCGCGCCAGTTCCATCACGGCGGCGGTGCCGCTGCCATCGTCGCAAACACCCGGGGCCGGCAGGTCGGCGTTCTTTTCGAAATCGGCAAGTGTCATGTTGGCGGTGGCGTTCAGGCCGCCGCCCGTGCCATCGGCGCTGGGACCGGCAGGGGCGCCCGCGGGGCGGTTACCCAGGTTGAGCGAATCGTAGTGGCCGCTGACGAAGATCTGGGTCTCCGGCATCCTGGTTCCGGGAAGCACGGCGATCACGTTCCAGAGGTCCACGTCTTTGAAGATCCGCTGGCCCTGCTTCTTCACACGAAACTTTTCGAAGCGCACCTGAAGCCTGGGGTTATAGCTCTTGAACTCGTTGAGTATCCACGTACGGGCGGCGCCCACGCCGCGCACCGGGTCGTCTTGGGTGGACATGGTGTTGCGCGTGCCGAAGGCCTCGAGCTTTTCGAGTATGGCTCTGATGCGCGCCTCCGAAATCTTGTCCAGGATCTCCAGGATCTTCGGGTTTACCGAATTCTCATCCGCGGGCGCGAAGCCGGCGGAGAAGCACAAAGCGATAGCGAGGGCGAGCCCACGGCTGGAATTTTTCATTTGGAATGTCCGAAACCAGCCATTTTACCAAACGGTAGGACAGACCATCGCCTTTTGTGGTCCGTCACTCAGGGTCGGCTGTCAGGTCTGTCTTCCCAGGCGGCGCTCAGCGGTCGGGCTACAATGGGCCATGTTTCCTTACGACGCTGCGCTCCTCGCCGCCGTTCAGGCCGCTCCGCAATCTATCCCGGACGTTCTGCGGAGTCTCCAGACCATCGACACCACTTGTGTCGACGGGGATGGCCTGAAATGGTTCAACTGGCTGTACCTGCAGGTGACGCAGGCCGTTGAATCGCGGGTCGCAGCCGGTGGATTCACCGATCCCGCATGGCTTGCCCAGCTCGACGTACAATTCGCCGGTCTCTACTTCTCGGCACTTAAATCCTCACTCTCCCGTCATGCCACGGCCACCTGCTGGCAAGTCTTGTTCAATCGCCGCCAGCAGGCCGAAATTGCGCGCATCCAGTTCGCGCTGGCTGGTATTAACGCCCATATCAATCACGACCTGCCGAAAGCCATCGTCGCCACCTGTCAGGTCACCGGTACAACTCCGGATCCCGGTGGAGCGCACTATAACGACTACACCGCGCTCAATTCCACTCTTGACGGCCTCATTGAATCCGCCCAGAGCACGCTGCATGTCCGTCTTCTCGGCGGGGCGCTGCCGCCGGTCTCTCACCTGGAAGATACCATCGCCGCCTGGAACGTGAGCGCGGCACGCGGCTCAGCGTGGCAAAACGCGGAATATCTTTGGCCGCTCCGCACGATGGGGTTGCTGGAATCGAGATTCATGGATATGTTGGACGGCCTGACCACCGTGATCGGCAAGGTGCTGTTAGTTCCGGTGCCATAACCTCCTTTGTGGGGCAGATTGTTAATCTGCGGCGGATTATTAATCCGCCCGCGCGATGCGGCAGCGAGCAGTCGGCGTTGGCGCCCCCGACCGCAGCGGCGGGTTCAATTCCGACAGGCGGATTGCCAATCCGCCGCAGGTTAACAACCTGCCCCACTGCGGGCCTACTGCACGCGATAGATGAGAATCGAATACCCGGCGCGGGCGTCGGGAGGGCGCTGGCGAAAACACGCCAGATAGTCCTGGTAACCCTGGGGAGCCAGGTAACCCACCAGGTAATTCACACTTACTGCGTAGATACCAGGTCCCGGCTGATAGTAATGCACTAACGCGGAATTCTCCGCCGAAGGCAGCGTCTGAGGATCCATGCTGCCGGGCTTGAGGTAGTGGAACGGGTTATCGTAACCAAAGATAAAGGTCTTAATACGCCCGATTTGATTGCGTTCCATATAAGTTCCAAGGCCGGGCAGATTCTGGCCCCAATCGATGTTACTGTCCGCCAGGTATCTCCATCCTTGCGCGGGGCCGCCAATCCATTCGTTGAAGTAGGATATACCGTTAGGATAGACGCCCAGCGAAGAGACGGCGAGCCAGGCCAGCGAAAGCGCAATTGCCGCGCGAACCAGGCCGTGCCCGCTCCACCGCGCCAGCGCAAATCCCCCGCCCAGAATGAAAAAAGGCAGAGACGGCAGGGCATGGCGAAACCCGATATGAAAATTCGAAATCACCGCCGATCCAAAGAAGAATAGAGCCGGCCCCCATATCAACAGATCGGCCGCGCCGGTCTCACGCCGCCGGATCCGGATCAGCAGGGCCGCCACTCCGGCCACGGTGAGTAGCTGCAGAGGGATGGGGAACTTGATCGCCCAGGCCAGCGGGAAATAGAGCGGAACCCGGCCTTCGATCCGGTGGCCCAACATGTATCCCGGAAAACCGTTGCCCTGCAGGCTGCCGCCGATAAAGAGCAGGCCGCGCACGAACTGCAGCGGCCACGGCAGACGGGCCAGCAGCGTCACCACGGGCAGAGCCCAGTGGCCCACACCGGCGCCGCTGAATTGATGGATCTCGACCGGTGGAACGGCTTGGGCCTGAAACTGCGAGGCAGCCAGAATTCCAATATAAATGGTCAGCGGGACCGCGATCGCGCCCAGAAGGCGCGGGCCTTTCCAGAGAGCCAACCCGAACCCCGCCACTGCCAGCGGCAGCAGCGTAAACTTAGTGAGAACAGCCAGAACCGTGGCCAGCGTCATCGTCAGCAGCCGGCCCCTGCTGGGGGTGCGCCAATATCTCCAGGCCGCATACGCAAACCATAGGGCACCGAAGGCGGCCGGCACGTCGGAGTTGATGAGGACGCCGTGACCCATGATGGTCGGCTCTAGGGCGCCCGATGCGGCCAGGCAGAGCCCAACACAATCGCCGAACAACTGGCGGCCCCAATGCCAGAGCAGGAAGACGATCAGCAGGGGGAAGGCCAGGAACGGGAGACGGGTATAGAACAGCAGGCGGCGCGCGCGAATGTTCGGGCGGTCCAGAATCTCCCCGCCAATCAGGTAAGCGTCGCGATCCTTCCACCCGTTGGTGTCCCTGGGCTGCGGCGCGCCCAACACGCGCGGAACCCAGCCGCAGATCGCCCGCGTGAGCGGCGGCGCATCCGCCGGCAGCAGCACATCTTCGCCGAGCCAGTACATGTAGGCTGCGGCGAAGTGAGAGGTTTCATCGACGGTCAAACCGAGGCGCCGCGTCTGGTAGACCAGGGCGGCCGCGTAACATACCATCAGCAGCCCGATTCCGGCATACTTGCGCATCGTGGGAGTTCATTAGAGCATACGATGGAATCGCGGTGCCATAAAACAGGCGCGATAAGATGGGCTGCATGTCAGTCCTCCGCCTCGCCGCCGCTCTGGTCCTCGCCGCTGGCACTGCGCCTTCGCAGACGGAGCCCAGGCACTACACCTGCTCCCGCGCCGCCGGTCCCATCCCAATTGACGGCCGCCTCGACAAACCTGCGTGGCGCGCCGCCCCCTGGACCGATTGGTTCGTGGATATTCAAGGTGCAAGCCAGCCCGCGCCGCGCTTCCGCACCCGCGTCAAGATGCTGTGGGACGACCAGTATTTCTACGTGGCCGCCGAACTGGAAGAGCCGCATGTCTGGGCCACCCTCACCCAGCACGATTCCGTCATCTTCCGCGATAACGATTTCGAGGTTTTCCTGAACCCCTCAGGCGACGGCCGCGACTACTTCGAATTCGAAATCAACGCCCTCAACACCGGCTGGGATCTCTTCCTTCCCAAGCCCTACCGGGAGGGCGGCAAGGCCGACAACAGTTGGGACATCCCCGGCCTGCGCACCGCCGTGTGGGTGGATGGCACCCTCAACAACCCGGCCGATCACGACCGCGGCTGGACCGTGGAGATCGCCTTCCCCTGGGGCGCTTTCGCTTCGCGCGCGCCCGTGACCCGCCCATCCCCCGGCGACGAGTGGCGCGTCAATTTCTCCCGCGTGGAATGGCGCGTCAACGTTGTGGACGGCAAGTACGTGAAACCGGCCGGTGAAAAGGAAGACAACTGGGTCTGGTCCCCGCAGGGCTTGATCAACATGCACGTGCCCGGCCGCTGGGGCTACGTCCGCTTCGCGCGCTAGAATCTCGCGCGATAGAATAAAAGGCATGGCCAGCCTCCCCAAGACCTCAATCGTTACGTACGAGGAATGGCTTCGCATGCCCGTCACGGAGGGCCGCGAAGAAGTAGTAAACGGAGAGATTCAAATCATGCCTCCAGCCAAGTCAGTACATGCACTCATAGTCGCCAATCTCACTGCAGATTTCATTCGCCAGTTGGACAGGATGCGATTTTATGTCCTCTCCGGGAGCTTCGGAGTGGTAATCCGCACGGAACCGCTGACGACTCGCGTGCCGGATCTTGCCGTGTTCGAGCGCGCCACCGTCGTCATAATCGATGGCTATTTTCACTCGGCCCCCCAGCTTGCGGTGGAGGTGTTGTCCCCATCCGAAACGCGGCGGAGTATCGGCGAGAAGCTGCGCGATTACGAAAGCATCGGCCTGGAAGAAGTCTGGCTCATCAGCTTCGAAGCCGGCACGGTCGAAGTCCTGCTCTTCCAGGACGGCGCCCTTCGCCAGTCCCAGATTCTCACCGAAGGTATCCTGAAACCGAAACATTTTCCGGGCGTCGAAATTGATATATCCGGAATTTGGCCCGATTGATGTTTCGACTAACCGCCACCTTGCTCTGCACCGCCGCCGCGCTGTGGGCGGCCGACGATTTCGACACTCAGATCCGTGCCGTCATCAGCGCCTACGCCATCCTTCAACAGAACGCGGCCGATCCAGTCTCCTCGGAACAGGCGTTCTATCAGGGCGCGATTCCGGGCCTGCTCAAGAAACTCGACCCGCATTCGGTCTTCTTCGACCCCGGACAGTTCGAACAGCTCAAGCGCATGGAGCAATCCACCTCCAAGGGCTTTGGCAGCGTGGTGTCGATTCTGCCCGGCCGGGTGATTGTGCTGCAGACGCTGCCGGGGACGCCCTCGGCGAAGTCGGGTCTGGCGCCTGGAGACGAGATTCTCGCCATCAACGGATACGTGATCAACCGCCTCGACCTGGAACAGCTTCCCCAATTGCTGGAGCAATCGCGCCAGCACCAGGCCCGGCTGGACGTGCGCCGGCCCGGAATCAGCGCCATCATGCACTTCACGCTGACGCCGGAAGAGATGCAGTCGCCCAGCGTGGAGCGCGCCTTCTTTGTCGGGGCCGGCCTCGGCTACATCCGCGTGTCGAGCTTCGATGAAAAGACCGCGCAACAGCTTAAGGACGCCATCGAGAAACTGGGCGGCGACCGCCTGAACGGCCTGGTGCTTGACCTGCGCAACAATCCCGGCGGCCTGCTGACGGCGGCCATTGAAACCGCCGGGCTCTTTCTGCGGCCCGGCCAGAAGATTGTGACGGTGCGCGGGCGCAAGGTGGCCGAGACCTCGGAGTCGGTGCCGCTCACTGCCAAACAGTATGGCTTCAAGCTGGCCATCCTGGTCAATGAAAAGAGCGCCAGCGCCTCGGAAATCGTCTCCGGCGCCATGCAGGATCATGACCGCGCCACCATTCTGGGTGTGTCCAGCTTTGGCAAGGGGCTGGTCCAATCGGTCTTCCCGCTGACCGAATCCACCGGCCTGGCGCTCACCACGGCGCTCTATTACACCCCCAGCGGACGCTCCATACAGAAGCCGCTGGATGCCACGAAGCAATTCGAGCTCGGCCCCACCACCGCGCACCCCAACACGCAGTCGGAATTCCACACCGACAAGGGACGGACGGTGCGCGGCGGCGGCGGCATTCAGCCCGACATCGTGGTGGAGCAACTGCCCATGAACCGCCTGCGCGCGGTGCTGGATGCCAGCGCCTCATTTACTAACTTCGCCACCGAGTACTTACGCGGCCACCCTATCAAGCCGGAGTTCGAAGTTAGCGGCGAGATTCTGGATCAATTCCGCAGCTTCCTGTCGGACCGCGAGATCCGCCCCGGTATCGCCGATTGGTCGGCCGAACGCGACTTCATCGCCAACCGTCTGAAGACCGAACTTTTCAATCAGGCATTCGGCGTGGAGAAGGGCGACGAAGTGGAAGCGCAGCGCGACCCGGTGATCCTGAAAGCCATCGAAGTAATTGGCGGTTAGTGGTCGCGGCCCTCCGGGCCGCGACTTTGGGCAAATCGCGCAAGTCGATTTTTCTATCTCATTGCCAATAAACAAGTTAATTGATTTATTGGGGCAAATTACTCAAATAAACCTCTGAGATTCCAGCGATTCAGCTAGAATACTCCACACGGCTTTGTCTATAAGTGTGATAATAAATCCTAATATCCTAATGAGTCGCCGCCAACCTTGGTCTAATTGGGCTGTCAAGCCCGCTCTCTTTATTATTATATGGGTGTTACTCCTTGCGTCCGCCACGGCGCTTCACGCGCAAGGCCCTTTTACACCGAACTCGCTCACGTGCACTACCAACGTCACGCAGACGCCAGAGATGCGCGGCGAGTCGTATGCCGAAAAGGTCGGTGACATCACCATAACCTGTACTGGTGGGACCGCTCTCCCGGCCAATTCCACCGTACCCAGTATCAACCTCACGGTCTTTCTGAACACGCAGGTCACCAGCCGCACCTATGCCAATACCGGAACCGCCCGAGGGTCCGAAGCTCTCCTGCTAATCGACGAGCCGGGCAGTTTCCTCCCCGGCAGCACCAATACACAATTGGCGTGCAACGACCCAAATGGGTTTTGCGCCGTGTTAAGCACGGGTGGAGCGCGTACCACCTTCGACGGCAACGCCGGTCATCCGAACATCTTCCCTGGCATAGTCAGCGGAAACTCCGTGACGTTTTATGGAATTCCGATCGAACCGCCTGCCACCACTGGCTTGACCCGCACGCTCCGCATCACGAACATTCGCGCCAACGCGGCCACCTTGAATGCCGGTCCCAATACCTTCGTTCCGGTGACCGCGTCGATTGCAACCAGCAACCTATTTGTTACGGGTTCCACGCTAACGGTAGGGTTCGTTGTGGGCAGCGGAGTGACCTTCAGCGTGCGCACGCCCGATAATTCCGGGCCTGGCAGTGGCCCGCTCACAATTCCATGCTCGACAACAACCCAACGCCTGGGAGTGCTGCGATTCGGGGAGAACTTTGGCACGTCTTTCGCGACACGCACTGCCGCGGCATTCGCCGACGGCAACACCTCCCCGCTGCCCTCGGTGCAGAACGTTCCCGGTTCTATATCCAATTCCGAAAGCGGTTTCTATAACCCCAACCTCACCGCGCCCACCGTCGATTTCGCAACCGTCGGGCTGGCCGATGCCGGCACCCGGTTCCGCGCCACCTTCAATAACGTTCCTGTGGGAACCAAGGTGTACGTCAGCGCAAACGGCGTGACTTACGCAAATGGCAACCCAACGGCCGCCACCACTGGTTCGGTCGCGCGGCTCATCCAGAATGAGGCGTTGCCCTTCGCCCCTCTGGCGCCCACAACCACTCTGGAAGGCGTCCCGGCGGTTCAGTTACTGGTGACGAACGGCTCCGCGACCGCAATCTGGGAAGTGCTCGGCACCAACCCTGCAGCGATTGAGAATTTCGACTTCGTGCTGTGGGTCCAAGTCTCGGGTACCGTGCCTGTTACAAGTTCGGTAAATGGCTCCTTCGCCCCGGCGCCTCCGGCCTTTACCCCCGTCGCTGGCTCCTCGGCCAGTTCCACACTACCGCTTCCCCGCTTCGTCGCCGACCCCAATGCCGCCCAGTATCTGTTTACCGCCGCCGTCTTTGCGTCGGTCACACGACCCGTTCTGACCGCCGGAACGCCCACCTTCGGAAATCCGTTGACATTCTCAGCCACGGCCAGTTCACTATGCCAAACTCTGCCTACCAGCGACTCCATCACATTCCTCGATGGAACCACAAGTATCGGCACTGGCAATCTCAACGCCTCGGGCGTTGCCTCGGTCACCACGTCGTTATTGTCCGCCGGCTCCCACAGTATCGCCGCGCAATTCAACGGCGATTCTAACTTTGGCCTGCTGACTTCAGGTGCATTGGCTCTTACCGTTGCCAGTCCTCCTGCCAATGCCACGGTCAGTTCCCCTTCCGTCGCGGCTGGAGGGACCGTCAGTTTCGGTACACTGGTCATAGTTAGCGCGAACTTCATTGCCACCTCGCAGTCCTCCAACAGCCCGAATTTCCGCGCGCTGGCGGCCAGGCGGATCTCGGCCCGGATTGCCAGCCCGCCCAGCGCCACGGCAACCTTCACCGACAATGCGAGCAGCGCATCCTGCCAAGCGCCGATCGTCTCTGGCACGGCAAGTTGTTCTCTCTCATTCGTCTCGGCGGGCGCACACACAATCAGCGTCACCGCCGATAACAGCTACACGGTGGCCGGGGTTAGCACGCTTACCTTTACCGTCGCCAAAGCCGTTACCAGCACCACCCTCGCAGCCTCGACCAATGCCGCGTTGACGGGCCAGAATGTAACGCTGACCGCGACCCTCAACGCCGGAGACGCCACCGCGGGTGGAACCGTCGGTTTCACTAACGGCGGTACCCCAATCGCGGGTTGTGGGGCGGTGCCGTTGACCGGCGTAACGGCGAAGTGCGTCGTTTCGTTCCAAGCCGCCGGGAGTTTGAGTCTTGCCGCAACCTACAGCGGCGACAGCAACACTACCGCGAGTTCGGGGACAATACTGGTAACCATCTCCAATCCCAATTCTCCTGACACCTCCCTGGCCATAACGGTCAGCCAGAATCCGGCCACCGTAGGTCAACCCGTCACGTTTACGGCGTCGGTAGGCGCCACCTCCGAGGGTAGTCAGGGCATTCCCACCGGGAGCGTGCAATTCTCCGATGGCGGGACCTCGCTGGGCACGGTTGTACTTGCCAACCGGCAGGCCCGTATCACCACGACTTTCACTACGGCCGGATCCCACAGTATCTTCGCGAGCTATGGCGGCGATTCCAGCTTCACCGGGTCCGCGAATACCTTTGGGATCGCGGTGCTTCGTGCTGCTGCTTCTGTAACTTTGACGGCGAATCCGAATGCCGGGGTCTTCGGGCAGGCCGTCACGTTGACCGCCGTCCTGGGAACGGTGGGGTCTGCTGGAGTTCCAGCGCCGTCCGGGCAGATTCAGTTCTTCGATGGCTCGGCCCTGCTCGGTGCCGCTGCAGTCGGTACCGGCACGGCGGCTCTCACCGTCTCGAATCTTATCCCCGGCGCGCACCAACTCAAGGCGGTCTACAGCGGCGATACCAGTTGGTCGTCCGCAACGTCCGGCGCGGTGACGCAAACCGTAAGCAAGGCGCCGACGGCAATCACCTTGACCGCGTCATCCGGGGCCACACAGGCCACGCTGAACAGCGGGGTGACGTCGATATCATCGATATCATCGGCCGCGGCAGTTCCCAGCGGCAGCGTGCAGTATATGGATAGCGGCACCAACGGAGTTCTCGCCACCGCCACGCTGGCGGGAGGATCGGCTACGGCTTCCGTCGACTCCGCCGGCCGCATGATTGTGGCGGTGTATTCGGGCGATGCAAATTTCCTGGGCAGCAGTTCGACGCCCGCGGCCCAGTTGTGGATCGGCAACGGGGCCTCGTTCGGTTCGTCGGGTTTCGCTCCCAATGAGATTGTCAGTCTGATGGGCCCCAACCTTGCGGCTAGCACGGTTTCCGCCTCACTGCCGCTGCCGGTGTCCCTTGGCGGGGCCACGGTGTCAGTTACCGATTCCGCTGGCGTCACCCACCCGGCCACGCTTTCTTACGTTTCCCCGGGACAGATCAACTTTGTCCTGCCCGGCAACCTGCCTTCCGGTCCCGCTACTGTGACTGTGACGCATCAGGATGGCACGGCGCTTTCCATAACGATCACCGTAGGGACGTTGGCGCCGGGCATCTTCACGGCCAGCGCCAATGGTAAGGGTCCGGCGCAGAGCCTGGTGCTCGACGTGCCATCCACTGGCGAGTCCACCCTGACCACCTCCAACTCGATCGGCCTGAATTCCACGGACACCTTCTACCTGGAACTGTTCGGCACGGGCCTTGACAGTGCCAACGCCAGCCAGGTTACCGTGAGCATCAATGGTCAAAGCATCCCGGTGCTATTCGCTGGTGCGCAGCAACAGTACCCCGGCCTTGACCAGATCAACGTGGGGCCGCTGCCGGCGAGCCTGAAGTCTGCTGGGACGGTGAACGTGGAAGTGTCGGTGAACGGGCAGTCTGCGAATACGGTGACGCTGACGTTGCAGTAGCGCGGCTCCACAATCCAGGCGCTCGACACCGGAATAGGCCAGTTCGTCAACCGCGGGCCTTGCCGGCAGGCCGTTTGCGGTAACCTACTGGCTGATGGCGGGCATTCAGCCCGACATCGTGGTTGAGCCGCTGCCCATGAACCGCCGGCGCGCGGTGCTGGATGCCAGCGCCTCTGTCCCCGAATGCAGGAGCGGGCAGCCTGGAACAACAGTCATTTAGATCCTTCTGGGCCGTACGCTCCCCGTGCAGGCCTTACTGGGATGTTCGGTTCCCATGCTTTTCGGGCCTTCTGGCGCGCTCCGGCTGTTGCGGTGCGTGTTGGGGGCCTTATTCGGCGACGATACTGGAAACCATCCTCCTTTCCCCTGTGCGCACATCGCGAACAGGTTAACAACCTACCACAAAATCATATCAATCCACTCAGCAGTTTCTCGTACGCGTCCGTAACCGCGTCCCATGAATAGCGCTCGCGGACGCGGTCCATCGCGCGCCCGCGCAGCGCCTCGCGGTCGGCCTCGCGCATGTCCAGAACCAGCCGCAGTTTGTCCGCCAGGTCATCGGCCTCAAACGGAATACCCACGCCGCCGGCCACCTCGGCGTTTTCGGGTGTATTGCGGTAGAGCACCAGGGCGCCGCGGCCCATGGCTTCGATCAGCGCCGGATGCGTGCCTCCCACCGTGGTGGCGTGTATGTAGGCAAAGCAGTGCGAGCCCAGTTCGTGGTAGCCATCGCCGTAAATCGCGCCGGGGATGACGATGCGCGAATCGCGGGTATGGCGCACGCGGCGAATGTACTCTTGGGCGTAGGGAGCATCGCCGATCAGCGCCAACTTCATTGGGGTGGCGACCTTTTCAAAAGCCTCGCGAACTTCCAGCGGATAGTTCTCGGGCTCCATACGGCTCACGTACAGAAAGTAATTGCCGGCCTCCAATCCCAGCCTGGCGAGCCCGGCGCGCCCATTCACTTTGCCCACCTCGGCCCCGTAGGGAATGAAGACGCTCTTCTTGCGGTACCGCTCGCGGTAGTAGGCCTGAATGGCCAGCGCGTCGGTGATCATCACTGTAGGGCAGAACGTGGACAGCCACTCGGAAACCAGATACCAGGCGCGCGCCAGACGGTTCCACTTCTTGCGCTTGCGTTCAATGCCGTCCACGTTGAGCGCGACCGGGATTCCGAACAGGCGCGGCCACGGCGTGAAGATGGCGTTGGCGCCGTTGCAGTACAGCGCGATGTCCGTGCGGTGCGCCAGCAGGTGAAGTGTGGAGACGAAGGTGTGGGCGATAGTGTCGAAGTATTTGTGCCGGATGGTGCCCAGGTGCCGCAGACGCACACCGCGATAAATCGGCTGTGGAAACGGTTGACGGCAGTAAACGGTGACATCGTGGCCGCGCGCCACCAGGCGGGTGGAGAGTTCCTCGGCGAAGGTTTCGAAGCCGCCGTAGTTGGCGGGAATGCCGCGCGTGCCAAGCAAAGCCAGGCGCACTACGTCTGCGCCGCAGGTCTCCCGGCTTGCGACGGCGGCCGTGCCGGAAGGCCCGCCCCACCCTGTTTGCTGACCGGCGTGTAGTGGAACCAACTCGCCATGTACTCATGGTCCACGCGTCGGCTGGCCTGAATCAGCCGCCGCTTCGCCAACACCTTGCGGTAGTTGGTGGACAGGAACCAGAAGGCCCGCAAAGAGCTGTGTTCGCGCAGCAAACAGCACGTCACTACCATCAGGTCGCGCGCGGTGATGGAAAACCAGTTGCGCCAATAGAGGTCGGGAGAAATGTTCTTGATGCGCATCAGGAAACGGTTCTTCACCGAGTGCATGTTGATTTCAGGCGGCAGCGCGCGCCGGTTGCCGGGCAGCACCTTGCGCACATGATACCCGCGGGCGTAGGGAGCGTAGAGGCACTTCCAGCCCATCAACTGGGCGCGCCAGGCCACGTCGGCGTCTTCGCGGTAAACGAAGAAATCGGAATCGAAGAACTCGCCATCGAGCGCGATATCGTCGATCATGGCGCGGCGGTAGAGCGCGGCCGCTGCGCTGGCGCCGAATACGTACTCGTACTGCAGGTAATGGCCATTGTCGATTTCCTGGCTGCCGCGGTCCAGGTGGCGCAGCATGGGGTTGAAATAGATCCCCGTGGAATCGACCACGGGCTTCTCGGGAATCTCGAAGTGCGACGTCATGGTCAGCAGCTTGCCGCAGACAGTCCCGATCTCGGGGTCGAACTGGCCGGCATCCACCAGGGCCTGGATGAAGTTGGGAAGCAGCAGCACGTCGGGATTCAGCGTCAGCACCCAGTCGCCGCTGGACATGCGGATGGCCTGGTTCTGCGCCCCCGCAAAGCCGATGTTTTCCTCGTTGTAGAAAATCCGGCAGCGGTCTTCGAACTGTTCCAGGATGTCGATGGTGCCGTCCGTGGAGGCGTTATCGACGACGATGATTTCTTTCAGCCGGTACTTTTGCGCCAGCACCGATTCCAGGCAGCGTTTGATAAATCGGCCGCTGTTGTAAGTGACTACCGTGACGGATACGAAGTCGTTTTGCGCCATGAACAAGAACCTGAGAGCCCGAGTGTGAACATGAACTTTCGCCTAAACTTCTTCCCTATACTTTTTCTTTATACTGCAGGGCCAGACAGAACCGTTTCGCCCATCTCTTGTGTCTTACCAAGCTTTAGCCCGACCAAAAACACCGGCTGGCGAGCCGCACGACTTTTCCGTAAGCCGACAGGGGCTTCAGGCTCCGTTGCAGGGCCGATTCCCCAACGCTCCGGAGGATTGAACCCGTTACCACAGCCAGGCAAACCAGCCGGAATGAGGCTGGGCCAAAATGCTTTGCCGAATAATGCAATAGACTACGATACCAATAAAAACGCCGCATCTCTACTGATAAGTTGGCGATCGAGTGCGCCCCTGTGTGTTTGGCAACCGTTCTAGGGACATAATGCAAAACCAAGCCCCGGTCCACAATGCGGCGGCAGAAATCCACATCTTCGAACCATATTGGAAAAAAGCCCTCGTCCAATCCGCCCAGTTCCTGCCACACGGCACGTCGAACCATGAAAAATGCCCCGGCCGGCTGCTCCACCTGAAGATCGTGGGCGTAGTCCAGATCCAAACCACGGTAACGACGGTTTACCGGGTTCCCCGGCCAGATGCGGTTAAGCAAGAGAGCTTCCAAAACCAGAGTGGCCGGGGTGGGAAGCCGCCGCACCATGAAACCGGTCTGTGGCCGTCCGTCGGCATCCAGGAGTTGGCCCCCTGCGCCCGCGGCGCCCGGCCGGTCACAAGCCTCACGCAGCGGTTCGAGGCCCGTCTGCAGGATGGCGTCTGGGTTTAACCATACAACGTAAGGGCAATTCAGTACGGAAATTCCCTGATTTACGGCCCCGGCAAAGCCGCGATTGGACTGGTTGGCGATCAACCGCACGCCGCGCCGGGCGACTTCGGCGACGGTGACGTCCGAGGAAGCGTTGTCCACCACCACGATCTCGGCGCCGGTCGGCAAGGCCGCGTCGAGGCAGGCCCCGATCTCGGCGGCCGAATTATAAGTGACAATGATAATGCCGATTTCAGACATGTGTCATTTTGTTCCACCACGCGTCAGAAAAAAGTACAGCCTCCAGTAGGAATCGAAGCCCGTGGCCTGCTGAATCTCGTGAATGCGGCGCTCGTTCTCGGGCAACCATTTTTTCAGAAACTCCGCGTCGAGCCGCCGGCCGTTTCCGCGGGCATCGGCGAAGGCGCTAAGGCCCTGCCATTTGCCGCGCAGCCAGGCGAACCCCGTGCCGTGGCGAAGGGCTACGGCGCCCCAAAGCAACTGGGCCACCAGAATAGGCCACAACCAGCGCAGGATCAGGCGGGACGAGTAGTGCCGCGCCAGCAGCAGCAGTTGGTTGCGCGCGATCCGCCGGACGGTTTCCGGATGCCAGCGCCCCAGCGTCGCAGAGCCCCGGTGCCGGGCCAATGCCGTGGGAACGTAGCGGCCCTGGATGTGGAGCGCGGCGCAGCGCATGCCGAAATCGACATCTTCCAGGTACGATTCGAAGGTCTCTTCCAGAAAGCCTACGCGGGGGAAAACATCGGCGCGGATGAGGACCGCGGTCCACGGTGGCGATGCGATGGCGAGTTCCTGCGAGAAGATGGGGCCGTCGGCGCGGCCGCTGCCCACGCGCCAGGCGGTGGCGCCGCGGCAGAGGGCATCGAACGTAGCGTCGATCACAGCTTGGCCGGGCTGGGGTTGGGCAGCCTGCAGGATCTTGCCGGTGGCGAACGGGGCGCGGACTGCCAGCAGCTTTTCGAAATAATCGGGCGCCAGTTCGACGTCGCTGTTCAGTACCGCGATCCACTCGCCGCGCGCTTCACGGATGCCGCGGTTCACGGCGGCGGCGAAACCGGCGTTGCGGCCCATGGGGATGACGCGGGCGCCAAGCCGAAAGGCCAATTCGGGCGCGTCATCCTGCGAGCCGTTGTCCACCACCAGCACTTCCGCGGCGGGCGTGGTCTGCGCGGCCAGCGATGCCAGCAGCCGCGCCAGCAAGTCGCGGCCGTTCCACACCGGCACCACGGCGGTGATGCTCATATGAAACCGACGCTCATCGGAAGAAGCGCTTCTTGACCAGGAACGAAAGGTTCTGGAAGCCATCGCGCCATGCGTTGAGTTTAGTCTCGCCGAGCCGGGAGGAATACTGGATCGAGATCTCACCGAAGCGAATCCGCGGATGGCGCAGGGCCTCGATCTTGAGTTCCTCGGAGAAAGCCATGCCGTCGGATTCCAGCTTCATGTCTTTCAGGATGGCGCGGCGAAAGACCCACATACCGGACTGCGAGTCGCGCACCCAGCGGAAGAAGAGAATCGACATGACCATGGAGAGCATGAGGTTGCCGAACTTGTTTTTGAAGCTCATGGCGTGCGTGTCGCGGACCGGGAAGCGCGAGGCATTCAGGAAATCGACGTCGAGGTGCAGTATGGCTTCGATGAGGTACGAGAGCGCGTCCACGGGGTAACTGTGGTCGCCATCGAGAGTGATGATGATATCGGAGGTGGCGGCCGCGAAGCCGCGTTTGTAGGCCCTGCCGTAGCCGCGCACCTCCTCGCGGATCACCTTGGCGCCGAGCGCCGCAGCCACGTCCGAAGTGCGGTCCGTGGAGTTGTTATCGACGACGATGACTTCGTCCACGAACTCCGGCATGGCGCGGAGGACTTTTTCGATGCCCTGCTCCTCATTGAGGCAGGGAATGATGACGGTAATGGACTGCCCCTTATACATAATTTGCTTCTGTGGGGCAGGTTGTTAACCTGCGGCGGATTGGCAATCCGCCTGCCGGCATTTTGTGAGAACTTCCACCGTCGGCGCACACTCCCTCTATGTGCCCATTCTCCGCACTCGGCGCCTGCCGCATTATCACGCCGTCAGTAAACCAATCTTCCTTACCTGGCGATTGCAAGGCAGCCTTCCGGAGGGCCGCATTTTCCCGGCGGCTACTACTTCTGGAAAGGCCTTCGTAGCGATGGACCGGCTGCTCGACAGCGCAAGTACCGGCCCTTTGCATCTGAGGCGGCCGGAGATCGCGAAAATGGTGGTGGAAACTATCTATTATCATGCGCAGACTTTGGGGCATTACCGCCTTCACAACTTCGTTGTGATGTCGAACCACGTCCATTTGTTGATCACCCCTCGAGTGCCCGTCTCCAAGCTGATGCAATCGCTCAAACGGTTTACGGCGCGAGAAGGCAACCGCATCTTGGGCGTGACAGGCCAACCTTTCTGGCAAGACGAAAGTTACGATCGCCTGGTTCGCGATGCGATTGAGTTTGAGCGCATCGCCAACTACATCGAGATGAATCCGGTGCGTGCGGGCGTCGCAGCCACGCCCGAGGACTTCCTCTGGTCTAGCGGCAGGCGGATTGCCAATCCGCCGCAGGTTGCCAACCTGCCCCACAACCACACGCCAACGTCTTTTTGAGCCCGCGCGGCGTCTGGGTATTATGGATGTCATGAAGCGGCTGGCGCTACTACTCTTATTCTGTTCGGCGGTGACGGGCGCGGAACTGGCGGACGTACACACCGTGTACCTGCTCAAGATGTCGAAGGGCATGGACCAGTACCTGGCCAACCGGCTGACCAACGACCATGTGTTCCAGGTGGTGACCGATCCGAAGTTGGCCGACGCCGTTCTGACCGACCGCATCGATGAGTCCTTCGAGTTCAAACTGGAGGAGCTTTTTCCGAGCCCAAAACCCGAGCCCGACCCCGAGCCGGTGAAGCGGGAGCCTCCACCGGATAAGACGGCCAAGGCGGATAAAGATAAAGATAAAGAAGAAGGCAGCAAGCCGAGCCTGCTGGACGAACCGATGAACAAGCTGTCGAACCCGGCCAGCAATTCGAGTTTCGGCGGGGCTACCGGCACCATCTTCCTGGTTTGGGCAAAGTCGCGGCAGGTAGTCTGGTCGGCATACGACATCCCGAAAGACGCCAGTTCGAAGCAACTGGATCGCACCGCCTCCGACATTGTCAACCGCATCAAGCGCGATCTGAAAAAGAAGTAGCGCATCACTTCCGCTTCTCCGCCACCGCGCGGCGGTAGCCATCCACCAGTTTGCGCGTGATCGCAGCCATGTCCCAATTGGCCACTACTTCGGCCCGCGCGCGCGTGGCCATTTCCGCGGCGGTCTCGGGTTCCTCCAGCAATTCCAGTACCCGCTCGGCAAACAGCACCGGGTCGTCGGCCAAAGAGCAGAATTCGCCATCTTCCGTGGCCAAGCCTTCGGCGCCGACGCGCGTGGAGACCACCGGGATGCCGGCGGCGAAGGCTTCGAGCAGTTTCACGCGCACCCCGGAGCCACTGAGAATGGGGCAGACGAAGACGGAATAGCGGGCGAACGGCTGGCGTACGTCTTCCACGAAACCCAACATGTCCAGGTGCTCGGCGTAATCGGCGTAGGCGTGGGCAGGCGGCGGGTCGCTGCCGGCAATCACCAGTTTGACCTCGGGCTGGCGGGACAGAATCATCGGCAACACGCGGCGGACGAACCAGTCCACGGCCACGCGGTTCGGGTCGTGACGGAAGCTTCCCACGAAGAGCATGGTCAGCGGCTCGCGGCCTCGCGGGCGGAACTCATAGCGGGTGGTGTCGATTCCGGCGCGCAGGCCGGCGAGCATTTTGGGCGCCAGCTCCGGACGGAAAGAGAGCAGATAGTCACGGTTGGCCGCCGTGCAAACCTGCACCTGGTCGAAGGCGGGGAGCATGCCCAGTTCGTAGTGCAGGGCGCGCAGATACTCAATGCGGGCGCTCACTTCGTCGATGGCGCCGGCCATGTGGCCCAGGCCTCGGCCGATGGACTGGAAGTAGATGTCGTGCTCGAACAGCGCGGTGGCGATGCGGCGGTAATCGCCGCGGTACTGCGCCATGGGTGTGTATTCGAGCTGCAGAACGTCAATCTGCTTGCAGTAGATTTGGCGATGGATCAGCCACTCCAGGTCTTCGTTGGCGAATTCGCGGACGGCATGCGGCTCCATCGCCCCGAAGCCCTTGGGGCCGCCGCTGGGGCGCACCAGCCATTCGGCGGAGGCGCAGAATTGGCGCAACTCTTCGTTGTCTTTCGTCTGGTTGGGCCAGTCCAGCAATTCCACCACGTGGACCTCGGCCAGCTTCACCATGGCGCGCAGCGTCTGGTACATGAACACGCCGCCTCCGTGCACGGGCGGGCAGATGGGATACGGCGAAACGAAAAGTACGCGCAGGCCGTCGGGCCCCGCACGTTCCAGTGGCGTGGAGAAGTCGCCGAACCGGTCGCGGAAGTAACCGCCCAGCGGACGCCGGAAGGCTTCGGTGTCGCCGATCCGGGCGAGCGCGAGGGCCCGGGACCGCGAGCGCACCGCCTGCGGCAATTGCCGGAAAGCACGCCAAAACGCCGCCAGATTGGGGCGCGTGGGGGCGTCGCCAAAAATCACGCTGAGGATGGCCCCGGCCCAGGCGAAAAAAAAGTGCGACGCCAGGCGCGGCCATTCGTGAATGTTCTTCCAGCAGAACAGCACGAAGTTCTTTTTGAGCACCGCCTGGATATACGCCTCGTTGAATTTCTTGCCGATGGTCCCGCGGTGCTCATGATAGACGATGCTGCGGGGCTGGTACAGCACCTTCCAGCCGCGCTTCCAGGCCATGAAGCCGAGGTCGGTGTCTTCCAGGTAGAACGGCTCCAGCAGCCGGTCAAAACCACCAAGCTCCAGGAACTTGTGGCGGTCGAAGGCGCAGGAGCCGCCGCCGCCGTAAAAGCAGGGGAAGAGATCGTTCACTTGAGGGTCGATGCGGTGGCGCACGCGCAGGCCGCCATCCTGCCACCAGGCTTGGGTGAGGCCGGTCTCTTCGCGGGGCTTGCTGGGGTCGCTGAAAAAGATCTGGCACGCCACGGAGAAGACCTCGGGATCGCTGAAGCCTGCCAGCAACGGTGTCAGGAAATCAGGCGCTACCCGCATGTCGCTGTTCAGCAGCACGACGATATCGTTCCTGGCTGCGCGGAAGCCGGCGTTGGAACCGCCGCCGAAGCCCAGGTTGGTGGGCAGGGCCAGCAGATTCACTTGCGGGAAATGAGTGCGGATGTAATCGGCGCTGCCATCGGTGGAGCCGTTATCCACCACCACGATTTCGTTGGCGGTGTTGCCGGAGAGGGCTTCGACCACCGAAGGGAGGTAGCGTTCCAGGAGGTCGCGGCCGTTCCAGTTGGGGATGACGACGGAAGCGGCGGTGCTGTCGGGTCGCCTGGCAGGCCGGCGGGCGGTGGGCCTGCGCCACAATTTACCCACGATGTCCGTCAGTATGAGCGTGAGAAAACCTATCGCCATCAGAAACGGCGACAGAATCAGCAGCGGCAGCGCCCGGACCAGTCGTTTCAGGAAGGCCATTTCAGACTGGGCCATCTCAAACCGGGCCCAGGCCGACTTTGCGGCCCAGCCTTACCCACCGGGAAGCACGGAACATGGCGATTTGCTGTTCCAACTGCCGCCCCTCCTCCTGCAAACGAAGTGCCCACGCCGTGCGCTCTTCCAGATCTTTTTCAGTGCGGTGCAGCGCCTCCACCGCCAGTTTCAGTTCGTTCACCTGCTGCCGGATTTCAGCAGCGAGGCCTTCCGCCCACGTGGTGGTCTGGCGATTCTCCTGCTCCAGCGCGGCAACCTTGGCAGTGTAGCCTTCCACCACTTCGCGCGCCTTGGCCTGGTCGCGCGCCAGTTCTTCCTGCAATTCGGCAACACGCGCGCGGCGCTCTTCCAGTTCGCTGTTGAGCGCGCCGGCCCACTGGTTGCTTCGTTCCAACTCCTCCTTCTGCTGGCGGAACATGTCGAGCAGCTTCTTGTGTTCGCGATCGAATTCGGCCAGGTCGCGCTGTGCCTGGTCCAGCCATTGGTCCTTGTCGGCCAGTTCCTTTTCGAGCTTGGCGATGTGGAGTTCGCGCTCGCGCAGCACGTTGGCCACCCGCGGCACGTAAACAAAAGTTGGGTTGCCCAACTGCGGCCGGTGGGCGCACACGGCCACGAAGAAGTGCGATTCGCCGGGAACGGGGGTGCCCGAATCCACACGCGCGTCCACCGTATTGCCGGCGTCCTGCGGATGGAAGGTAACACCCTCCACGTGGTTTTCCAGGAACATGGAAACGTACGGGAAGACCGCCTTCAGCTCGGCGTGGAACTCTTCGAAATCGAATTCGTGGACGTGAAACGGGTTGGCCCCGTGAATGCCGCGCGACGCCGTGTAATACAGCTTGTTGGGGGTGGAAACGATCAACTGGCCGGCTGGGGCAAGCACCCGGCAGGCCTCCTGCAGGAAGCCGCGCCAGTCTTCCAGGTGCTCGATCACTTCGAAAGCCACTACCAGGTCGAAACTGGCGCCGGCGAAGGGAAGTGCGCTGCACGAGGCCTGTTCGAAACGGAGATTCGGCTGCCGGTAATTAGCCTGGGCGAACTCGATGGCTTCGGCCGCGATATCCACGCCGATGACGGATTCGGCCGCCTGCGCCAATTCCGCGGAGCCGTAGCCCGCGCCGCAGCCGGCGTCCAGCACCCGTTTGCCGCGCGCCAGGCGCACAGCGAAGGCATAGCGCGCCAGGTGTTCGTTCAACAGGTCCACATCCACCTGACCCGGGATGAGGCGTTCGCCGGTGAATTCAGCCAATGTGGTTCTCCGTCTCGGGAGCGGGCACGGGGGCCGGCACGGAAGCGGGTTCCACGCGTTCGGTGCGTATGCGCGAGTTGACTTCCACGCGGCACGGAAGATGGATATAGCCGTAGATCTGCGCTTCGGAGCGCCCCATCTGCAGGGTGACGGCGTTGTCGATCCAGTCGCACATCTGGTAGCCCAGCAGGGTGCCATCGGCGATGGCCGGCGAAAAGGAGAACGCGGCCGGGTATAGCTCCGGCAGATCGAGATAGAAATCCACCGTGAAAACGTCGCCCGCCTGCATGGCAGGCAGTTCGTAGCCTTCACGCGCGGTGTTGGTTCCCGAAAAATCCATGCCCAACTGGTTGCGCAGCATGAAGCCCACGATGGGCATCGCCAGGCAATCGCGGGCGCGCACGCTGATGCGCACGAGGACCCGCGAGCCGGGGTCGAGCGTATAGAGCGAGCGGCCTTGTTCATCCATCACCGCGATCCCGATCACGGCCGCGCGGCCATCGCCGAAGCGGTGGTCGATGTTGGGGATGGTCTCCACCACTTCGGGCGCATGCACCGGCCCCGCTCGCTGCCGTTTTTCTTCGGCGCCGGCGCCGGCCTTACGCAGCAGGTAAGTGGAATCCTTCTCGGTCATGGCGGCCAGGTACTTGGACACTACCAGATCAGGCGCGCCAATTTCGATCAAACGGCCGTGATCGAGCCACAGAGCGCGGTCGCCGATGGCTTTGACATCGCTTACCGCGTGCGACACGAAGAGGATGGTGACGCCCTGCGAGCGCAACTCGTGGACCTTGCGCATGCAGCGCTGGCGGAAGTAGATGTCGCCCACGGCCAGGGCTTCATCCACCAGCAGGATCTCGGGATCCACATTGATGGCCACCGCGAAGGCCAGCCGGACCACCATGCCGCTGGAGTAGGTCTTCACCGGCCGGTTGATGAAGGGGCCGATCTCGGCGAAAGCTTCGATATCCTTGTAGCGCGCGTCAATCTGACGCGTAGTGAGGCCGAGGATGGAACCGTTGAGGTAGACGTTGTCGCGCCCGCTGAATTCGGGGTTGAAGCCCGCTCCCAGTTCCAGCAGGGCGGAGACGCGTCCGTTGACGGTGACCGTACCGGAAGTGGGATGCAGGATTCCGGCCACCAGTTGGAGCAGGGTGCTTTTGCCCGAGCCGTTTTCGCCGACCACGCAGAAGGTTTCGCCGCGTTTCACCTCGAAGCTGATGCCATGCAGCGCCCAAAAGTTCTTGTGGCGGTTGAGGCGGTTCAGAGACAGCAATTCCTTGAGCCGGTCGCCCGGTGCGTTGTAGATCGCGTAGCTCTTGGAGACACCCTGAAATTCAACGGCGTTCACAATGGGGAAGAAGACCAGTGTAACGGAAGTAGACGGAACGTGGGAAAAATGGTGATCCGAAGCGTTCCCCCCTCACTCCGCCACCCCGCCGGGATGCCGGCTCGGCGGGAAGTGCGGTCGCCTGTCTGTTGCAGTTGAACGATGTGGCGCCACAGGCCGTGGCTCCGGGTGCGCGGTCCCGATCATCGTCTCTGTTGGCCGGGTTCTTCGCAGAGCGGGGTGACTATCGCGGTGCCATAACGCAGGCCGGCAGGTTTCGCCACGCTTCACCTCGGAGGTGACGCCACACCGGCGCCCAGAAGTCTTGGTGGCGGTTGAGGCGGTCTAAAGACAGCAATTCCTTGAGCCGGTTGCCCGGCGCGGTGTAGATCCCATAGCTCGTGAACACACCGCTATCAATATCAATATTAATGGCGTACACGAATGGGGGAGAAGACTAAGTGTGACGAAGGTAGACGGAGAGGTGCGAAATACTGAAGTGCGGAAATTGAAAGGGCGGCCGTCGGCCCCTGCCCTGGAACCAAAGACCCTGCGAATCACATAGACAGCGGTGCAATGACCGCGGCGCCACAAAATACTGCTTCATTCCGGCGCGTCAGGACTCGCAGCCAGTCAGCCAAGGAAGCCGAAAGCCGCCCGTATTGTGGACTTGTTCTATGGACTTCCTCCTTATAAGTGGCTCCCCTTTTACGGGGATCGTCCTTTCATGGAGAAAGGAACCCGGAAACAGCCCGCTTGGCTGTCTCTATACATAATATGATCCCCTGAAGACCGGTTGTCAACCACGCAACTAAAAGGCCATTTCGGGGTCGTAATTGGAGAGCCGGAGTTATCCCGGTTAACCCCCTTATGACAAGTGGCGGGGCACCCGTACCGCAGAATCAATTTACATGAGCCTAAGCATTCACGAATGATAGAAGGCTTTCGACGGGTGTTTGGACAGCGTTGGGAAGTATTGAGGTACCTGCGCCGGCCCGGTTTCGCCGGCCGGTTGCCTCCCCTCGGCGTTACAATCGAATTCGATGGCCGTCTCCTTCGAATTCCTCCGCGGCGTTCTCGGCGTCATCGGCGTAGCCTGCGCCTTCATGGCCGGCCGCTCGCTGGTCGCCGTCCGCAAAAACTGGCAAAAGCCCAGCACTCTCTATGGCTGGATGATCCGGGCCGCAGTCTGCCTGTCGGCGATCATCTTCCGCCACCCGGTGGACAATACCGCCTTCGTACTCTGGACCATGGCCGCCGCCGTCTTTGCCGTGGCCATCTGGCAGACGTCCCACCGCAAGCCGCCCGAGGACCTCAGCCGCCAGATCTTCCCGGAGTAAACTCGTCAGAAACACGAGTAAAGAAATGGCCGCCAAGTTCCCGGCAGTGTCATTCCGCAAAACCGGTTCGATCCCGTGGCTGTCAAGATTCAGAACCTGATCCCCCTGCGGAGGAACGCTAATCCGACCGGCAACTACGCACAGTTGTTCCCGACTCCCAATAATCAGCAAGCTCTGACTATCAAGGTCGACCAGATTCTGCCCGATAATTCCAGACTATCGTTTTACTTCAACAAGCTGAGACCACGAATCAGTTGACCAATAACGACAGCTTGCCGCAAGCGGTCCCGGCCGTCCGCGTGCAAGCCATCTATGGCACCATTTCGCGTCTGAATTACGCTAAGCCGATCACACCCACCCTCTTATTCCACGCCGGCGTTGGCTATCGGCGGTTCCACAACCGAGACAGTTCGCCCGCAGGGTCGCTGCAAGTATGACGCGGTCAGTGGGATCGGATTCACCGGAAGCTCCACGAATCCCTCAGGTTTTCCGCGGCTCAATGGCCTGATCGGTGGCGGGGACTCTGAGGAGGGTGAAACCAGGTGTTCGCGGGCTCGGTTTTTCGGCGCGCGGTGGATTGGCGGTTAGATCAGTTCCTGCGGGAATTGAGGTAGGCCTGGAATTGGATTTCGGTCTTGGTTTGGGCCTGGGCGAGTGTGTCGACGTGGGTGGCAAGTGTGTCGACGTGGGAGGCGAGTGTGCCGACGTGGACGGCGAGTGCGTTCATGGTTTCGCCAAGTAGGGCGAGTTGGGCGTCCGTACGGGCCTGGGCCATTTTGGTTTCCCGGGTGAAGTCTTCGAGCGCGTCTTCGGTTTTGACCTGAGCTTCGGCGAGCGCGGTCATCACTTGTTCCAGGCGGGCTTGGCGTTCCTCGAAGGTCATGGTTTCTCCCGTTGGAGTGGCATCCCTGTGATCAGTTTAGCTCACGCCCCGACCCGTTGCCGGGGGCATGAGCCGGGTTGTGGGGTTAAGCCCGCAGTGGTGTCAAGGCCGTAAAACCCGATTGTGTCAGATGGCAATGCCACGCCTCGGGGCTTTCGATGCCGATGCTGTGGACGGCGTTTACCAAGCCTGGTCTACTAGTCTAGCCGGCCGCATCGGAACTGCCGCCAACAACCGCTCATGCTGCGTCCGAGGCCGTAAATAGCGCTCCAACCTATAGGCAGATCCGCACCGCGCGGCGATCGATTTCGCCGCCCAGGCGATCCAGAACTTCGCGCGGCAGGACGGCCTGCACCTGCTGGAAGAGTTCGTTCTCTTCGCGCCGGATGTGTTGGGATAGCAGTGCGCAGAACTCCTCCAGCAGCGCGGCCGTTGGTCCACCGGAAAGTGACCCGGCGCGCAATCGGACGATGAGAGCCTCCATGGCCCGATGCTCGCCCACCAATTCGGAGATGATCGGCATCGGCCCGCACTCCGGAAAGAGCACTTGCTCTTCGATCTCGAAATGATTGGCCAATTCCAGCTCGTAGCGGTCGATGACGCGTCGCACCTGCTTTGCCGCGTTTTCCGGGGACCCATCCTCCGCCAATGCGCGTCGCGTCAGGATGCAAAGCACCAGCCCATTATGGTGCTGTTGGGACAGAGGAATCAGGCTGGGATCGCGTAACATCGGTTACTTGTTATATACCACGAATGTTGCAATAGCTCTTCGATGGCGCAGCCGAACATCTGCCACTTACCAGGCCATCGATGTGGTGTACCAGGTTGGCGGCATCAACTTCTTCAACGACCAAGCCGGCACGAGCTTGTAATTTGTCTGAGTTTCCGAAAGCCGGCGGGGCAGATGGAACCTACTGAGACCGCGGTGGAACCTATTCAGACCGCAACACTCGAATCGGATCGGCTCTGGCAGCGCGCCGCGCCGGCAAATACGCGGCCAGGCTACTGACGCCAAACAGCAGCACCGTGACCGCGCCCAGCATGACCGGGTCGTAAATGCCCCCCGCGGCCCAGCGCGCCATCAGGCGTCCGAATGCGGCGGTAAGCGCCAGGCCGATGACTAAACCCGCTCCGACAGTCTTCGCCGCGGACGTGAGGACGAGTTGTACGATCTGGCGACCCGGCGCACCCAGCGCCACCCGAATGCCGAATTCCTGCGAGCGCTGGGCCGTCGCGTAGGACAATACGGAATACAACCCGCTGGCCGCCAGCGTCAGAGACAGGGCCGCGAACACCAGGAACAGGGAGGCTACGAATTGTTCGCGCGCCCACCCTTCGACACGCAGCAGATCTTCGCCTGTTTGTGTCTTCGAAACGGGTTGGCCCGCGTCCACGGAATGGATCTGTTCGCGAACCGCGCGAACCAGACTCAAAGGCGCCGCTTCCGTCCGGATCACCAGGTCCATGGAATCCCCCATCAGCAGCGTGTACGGAACGTACGCTGCCGCGGCCACCGGCTCGCGCAATCCGCGGTTGGGCGTGTCACCCGCAACACCGATAATCTCTAACCAGTCGTTACTCCCCTTGGCCGCCACAATCCACGCATTAAATACCTTGAACTCGGGTAGCCTGATCCGTTGCCCAAGAGCCCGCGATGTTGCTGTTGTAGAAGTGCCACCAGGCCAAAAGCGCCGCACCATTTCCCGGTTGACGACCGCCACGCGAGCGGCTCGGCCGTTTTCCGCCGCGGACCAGACCCGTCCCTCGATCAGCGGAATACCCAGCGTGGCGAAGTACTCGCCGGTAGTTTCCTGAACGTCGACGGATTGGCCCTTCTCGGGAGCGCGGCCCATGATCTCCAAACCTTGGCGGAAGTCCTCCGCCGGCGGAATCGAAGAGAGGGCAACCGCCGCCGACTTGACGCCCGGCAATGCCGCGATGCGCTGGTGAATTCGGTTGTAGAATGCCGCCCGGCCTTGGTACGTTGTGTAATTGCCGTCCGGCAGCGAGATGCTGGCGGTTAGAACATGGTGCGGATCGTAACCCAGCCTGGTGCGGTAAACCGTGACAAAAGTGTGCGTGGCGCCCGCGGCAGCGGTTAGCAGAAGCAGCGTAAGCGCTACTTGCGAAGCCACCAGAATGGCGTGTGTGCGCCTGCTCCGCGTGCCCGCGGTTGCCCGCTGCCCCGCGGCCCGGATGAGTTCGTTCAGTTGAGGAACCGAGAAACGCAGAGCCGGCGAAGTGCCGGATACAATCCCGGCGATCACGGCCACAGCGGTACAGAATACCAGTACCGGTACATTTAAGCGGATGACAGCTTCCGGGGGGAAAGTGCCCTTGGGTACCCACACCGCAATCGCCTTCACCACTGCCATCGCCAGCAGAACTCCAGCCGCTCCGCCCGCCATCGCCAGCAGCAGGGACTCCGTGAACAGTTGTCCCAGCAGCCGGCCGCGGCTCGCGCCCAACGCCGCGCGCACGGCAAACTCTTGCAGCCGCCCCGTGCCGCGCGCAAGCAGCAGAATGGAGACGTTGGCGCAGCCGACAGCCAGCAGCACCGCCACGGCAGCGAACAGAAGCAGCAGCGTCCCTTTGAACTGCCCGGCAACCACACCCGTCAAACTGGTGACGTGCACCCGAAAGGCCAGCGGGAAGTGGGCCGGTGTTTCCCGGGCGAACTGCTCCAGCAATGGCTGCATTTCGGCCTCGGCCGTTTGGTAGCTCACGCCGTTTTTCAGCCGGGCGTCCACCATGTAGATCCGGTTGGGATCGGAGGTCACGGCCAGTGGTGTGTACACATCGCTATTGCCCCATCGGAACCGCGGGGGAACCACGCCGATGATGGTGTAATTCCGACGATCCAGTTGCAGCAACTTCCCGATCGCACCGGCGCCCCCGCCATACCGGCGCTGCCAGAATGCGTAACTCAGGACTGCCACGTGTTCACGGTCTTCGCCGGGGCCCGCCGCACCCGAACCGGCCGCATCCGAAAAGGTCCGGCCTAGAATTGGCGGAACGCCGAAGTAACCGAACGCATCGGCGGAGAGGTGCGCGGTGCCAACAGCCTCAGGCAAAGCATCGCCGGTTGAGACCATGTCCCACTTGTCCATGGCAACAGCGCCATCCAGCACATCCAGCTTTTGGAAATCGGCGAACTGGCGGGACGACAGAAGCAGGAAATTCCTCTGGCCTGACTGGCCATGCAAGCGAACCTGGACCATGCGGCGGGACCCGCGGTAAGGATAAGGGTCAAGCAGCGCACCGTAGACAACGCTAAACACGCTCGCGGTCGCACCGATGCCGAGTGCCAGCGAGAGGATGGACACTGCCGCGAACCCGGGGCACTGGCGCAGTTGGCGGACCGCCTGCCGCAGGTCCATCCGCAGATCCATCCACCGATCCATGGCGATGCTCACCCGGATAGGACGCAGCAGCGCCTTCGAGTCTTCCAAGTTTTGGTCTGGAACTTCCGTAAGCGGACGGACGCGGGTGCAACCGGCCTGATCCACTCAGAGCCGGCCGGACACCTACCCCACTACCGACCCCGACTTTGCCATCGCCAGCACCTTCTCGTCGAACTCGAAGCCCGCGGTCCGCGGCTTGTGGTTGCGCGTGTACCACTTGTAGGTGTCCTTCAGGCCCAAATCGAATGGCGTCAGCTTCATCTTCAACATGCGCGTCACCTTGCCGATGTTCTCGGTGATGGGGGGCACGTCGTAATACTCGCCGAAGTAGTAGGGCTCCTGCATGGCGCTACCGCCGGCTTGCGCGATGACGTCGCGCGGCACCCGCACCAGGGTCGGCTCCACGTTGGCCGCCTTCGCCAGTTTCTCCACGAACTCCACCTGCGTGAGCGGCTTCGGATCGCCAATGTTGAAAGCCTCGCCCACCGCCTTCGGATCCACCATTGCCCGCACCATGGCCTGCACCAGGTCGTTCACATAGGTGAACTGCATCAGGCGGTGGCCGTCGCCGGGGATGATGATGGGCCGGCCGGCGCGCAGGCGGTCCCAGAAGAACTGCTCCCGATAGAACGGATTGCCGGCGCCGTAGATGAACGGCGGCCGGAACGTCACCAGCGGGAAGCCGGTTTGGGCGTGCATGCGGAACAACAGCCTCTCCGTGGTGGCCTTGTGGCTCACGTACGGTTCGGGATGATAGTCCGGCGCCAGCGGGTCGCTCTCTTTGTGATTGAGGCCGTCGCCATAGGCCGCCACGCTCGACATGAAGATGTAGCGCGAAACGCGCTTGCCGCAGGCGCGCACCGTGGCCTCCACCTGCGCCGCCGTGGTGCCGCGCTCCCAGTCGTATACATTGTCGAATACCACTTCGAACCGGCGGCCGGACAAGGCTTCACCCAAGGACGCCGCATCGTTGCGATCCGCCATCAAGTTCTCGACGCGCTTGCTCAGGTCGTGCTTCGGCCTGCGGTGCAGCACCGCAATGTCGTGCCCTCCCTTGAGCAACTCTTCCACCAGCAGCTTGCCGATGAATAGAGTTCCCCCAATCACCAAAACTTTCATAGATCTCCAGACACTAAGACGCGGCCCCGGGGTTGCCCGGACTAAGAACCAGGCCTTCGGCCCCGAAACATCCGTGTCTTCACACAATACAGCGGCTAGTCGTAATATTCCAGGCCCAGGTGCGTAATCAGGTCTTCGCCCCGCATCCAGCGCAGCGTGTTCTTCAGTTTCATGAGCTGGATGAAGATGTCGTGCTCGGGGTAAACCTCGGCCGCGTGCATGGGTGCTTTAAAGTAGAACGACAGCCACTCCTGCACCCCGCGCATGCCGGCGCGCTGCGCCAGATCCAGGAACAGCACCAGGTCCAGAACCAGCGGCGCGGCCAGAATGGAATCGCGGCATAGGAAATTGATCTTAATCTGCATCGGGTAGCCCAGCCACCCGAAAATATCGATGTTGTCCCACCCCTCTTTGGCGTCGCCCCGGGGCGGATAATACTCAATTCGAACTTTGTGGTAGAACTCGCGGTACAAGTCGGGATACAAATCCTTTTGCAGAATGTGCTCCAGCGCCGACGACTTGCTGACTTCCTTGGAGCGGAACGAGCCCGGTTCGTCCAGCACCTCGCCATCGCGATTGCCCAGAATGTTGGTCGAAAACCAGCCGTTCAGACCCAGCATCCGCGACTTGAGCCCGGGCGCTATCAGGGTCTTCATAAACGTCTGGCCGCTCTTGTAGTCCTTGCCGCAAACCGGCACGTTCATATTGCGGGCCAGTTCCAGCAACGCCGGCATGTCCGTAGTGAGGTGCGGCGCGCCGTTGGCGTACGGGATGCCCATTTTCAGCGCCGCATAGGCGTAAATCTGGCTGGCCGAAATCTCCGGGTCGCTCTTTTGCAGGCCGCACTCGAAATCCTGGAGCGTGGCGTGCACCGGCGCCGCCTCGTGATAGACCTCGGTGGAGCCGCACCAGATCATCGTCATGCGGGAAACCCCGGTGCGCTGCTTGAATTGACGGATGTCGTCCATTACCCGCTCGGCGTAGCTCATCTTGGAGCCGCCGGTCATCACATTCGGCCCATTGATGCGCTTCACGAAGTTCTGGTCGAATACCGCCTTCATCGGCTTGATAGCCGAAAGCGGTTCCTTCAACTGTTCCAGCAGCGGCATATCCAGAACACCGGCCTTCACCGCCGCTTCGTACGCATTGTCTTCGAAAATGTCCCAGCAGCCTACTTCGATGTCTTCGATTCCCGCCAGCGGAACAAAATCCTTGATGGCCGGACTACGGCCCTCGGTGCGTTTTCCCAGCCGGATGGTTGCCAGTTGCGTGAGGGAACCAATGGGTTTACCTTGGCCGCGCTTGATGGCTTCGAGGCCCGCGATGAACGTCGTCGTCACCGCGCCCATGCCCGGTATGAGCACTCCTAGCTTGCCCTCGGCAGGCGCAATTTGGACGTTGTCTTTGTTGGGCAAATGCATTCTCCTTCGAATCCGAAATGTTATAATACCAACTCCATGCGGGAACATGCGACAGCCACTCTCACCACAGTTGTCGTTGACGATGAACCGCTGGCGTGCGACGAGCTCTCCTACCTGCTGAACGATTTCCCGGAAGTGGAAGTAATTGCAAGGGGTTCCAACGGCTTGGAAGCCCTGGAACTAATCCAGACACGGGAGCCGGAACTGGTATTCCTGGATGTGCATATGCCGGGTCTGGACGGCCTCGAAGTGGTGCGACGGCTGCGCGAAACGGGAATTGAGCTGCCGCACTTCATCTTTGTCACCGCCTACGACCAGTATGCCGTGCAGGCCTTCCGGCTGGAGGCACTGGACTACCTGCTCAAGCCGGTCGACAAGGGCCGGCTGGCCGAAACCATCGACCGCGCGCGCCGGTCCATCCAGGATCGTAAGGCCACGCTTGAACCCGTCCCGGCGCTCAAGGTCCCAACGGCTACGCCGCGGACCAAGCTGATGGTGCGAGCCGCCAACCGATACCTGATCGTGGACGCCAGCGATGTGATTTACGCCACCATCGACGATGGCCTGATCACCCTGGTGACCACCAACGTGGAGGGCCACTCCAACTACCGGACCATCGAGGACCTGCAAGCCAACCTGGACCGCGACATGTTCTGGCGCGTGCACCGGTCCTACCTGGTGAACATCAACCGGATCAAGGAAGTGGTGCCGTGGTTCAAATCCAGCTACCAGCTTCGCATGGACGATAAGAAACACACCGAAGTCCCGGTAAGCCGCGTGCAGACTCGCCGGCTGCGGGAACTGTTTAAACTGTGAAAAAAGCGGTCAGCTATCAGCGGTCAGCTATCAGCTAAACCCTGAGCCCGGCGCGTGCGCCAGGTTCAAGCTGAACGCTGATAGCTGATAGCTTCTTTACTCCAGCTTCACGACCACCGACACCCTCCGGTTCCTGGGATCGAAAGGGTCCTGTGCGTTGAATAGTTTCTGATCCGCGAACCCCCGCACCTCCTTCACCTGCTCCCGCCTCACTCCGTAGACGTTCAACAACCGCCGGGCGGCGTTGGCCCGGTCCGCGCCCAGTTCCCAGTTGCCGTAGGCATTCGAGGTGTTGCGAAACGGCCTGGCATCCGTGTGACCTTCCACCACAATCGGGTTCGGCATTCGCCCCAGCTCCCGGCCCAGGGTCTCCAGCAAACGCTGCCCCGCGGCGGTTGGCGCGGCGTTCCCGGTCACGAAGAACATGCCTTGGTCGTTCTCCACCAGATCGATGCGCAGCCCGTCTCCCGTGACACTGGTCAAAACATTACCTTTGATCTTCTCAAACTCCGGCATCTTGCGCATCGCCTGCTCAATCTGCTTTTGCAGATCGGGGAGACTCCGCCGGTCCATCTTGAGCCCTTCGCCCGAATTGGCCGGCCCCGCACCCAAGGTTCGGGTATAGCCCTTCGGGTCGAGAAAATAGCCGTGGACCGATGCCTTCACCTTGTCGCTGCTGTTCATCAGCCAAAGCACGATGAACAAAGCCATCATGGCCGTAACAAAATCCGCGTAAGCCACTTTCCAGGCGCCGCCGTGTTTGCGTGGCTGCATCCGCCGGGTCGATACCCGGGCCGGCCCCGCATCGTCAGGCAGGCTGAGCGTCGGCATGCGGGGCCCCCTGTGTGTTCGGTAGATTCGGTACGTTCGGTAGATTCGGCTTGGGTGCGGCGAGAATCTTGGCTTCCTTCTTGATCACGATCTCCATATCGAGAAAGGACGGCCGAAGTTCCACCGGGATTGACCGGCGCGCATATTCCACGGCCAGGATTGGCGACGCTCCCCGCGCAAATGACACGATCGCGATCCGCAGCACGTGTTGAAATTGCGCGTCGGTCTCTCCCAGGTACTCCAGCCGTGCCGCCACCGGCCCCACCACGCCGTAGCACAGCAGGATCCCGAGAAACGTGCCCACCAGCGCGGCCGCGACCTTCTGCCCCACCGTTTCGGGCGACCCGCCGATGGCCCCCATAGTGATGACCACTCCCAGCACCGCCGCCACAATGCCCAGGCCCGGAAGCGCGTCGGCAACGGCGCTCAACGCGCTCACCGAATGCTGCCGGCCGCTCCGTTGGACCTCGATATCCAAGTCCATGAGCTGATCGAGTTCGTGCGGCGTGGTGGCGCCGATTACCAGCATGCGCAAGGTGTCGCATACGAACTCCCGCGTCGGCCGGTCCGCCAGGAATTCCGGATGATTGGCGAAGATCGCGCTTGCCCCCGGATCCTCGATATGGTTCTCCAACTCCTTGATGCCGGCGCGCTGCACGTAGACGAACACTTCGTAAAGCATGCGCAGGTTCCGCAGGAACGACTTGGGCGTATGCGCCGGTGGCCGGAACACCGAGACGGCCCCGTGCCACATCTTGCGGATGACGGCAGGCGGATTGGCCACTATGACGATTCCCACCGCGGCGCCCCCGACGATCAGCAACTCAGCCGGCTGCATCAGGACGTAAGGATTGCCGCGTTCCAGCAGAAACCCGCCCAACACTGCCACGAACACTACGACGATACCGATTATTGCGAGCATAAGAACCTGGATGGCATATTTGTCTGAATGTCTCTAGTTCCCATATCGGCTTGGAAGGGGCGGCCTTGAGTTTTTTCGCCAAACCCTGACCTGCAGAACAGCACATAATGCCGTCAATGAATGCCCCGTCGAGGTTCGGAGCCGGTGGCGGGGGAAGCGCCCACGAGGGGTGCGGAAGCGCGCAGAAAGGGCCGAAAAAGTGGCGCGGAAGAGCTGGGTAAAGTCCGGGACCGGCTTGCCGTTGTGGTCCCGATCCGCAGCCAACCCAAGACGTGCAGTGCCGGATCTCTCGATGGCCTGGGCGAGGTTGATCGAGCGGACGAACGGCAGGTAACACGAGAATCTGAATGCTCACCCGTGCAGATAACAACTGCACCTGATTGTGAACCCGGAGTGCCGGCGGCCATGGGATGTATAGGCCCTGGGATATATAGCCCTGGCCGATGGCATTCCAGACCGGCTCGTGCACAATTCCCACCGCATGGAGATGCGCGGCGATTCGATGCGCAAGAATCGGGGGAAGCCGAACGCATAGCACTTACGCCGTGGGCGAAGAGGAATCACGCCTTGGAAAGTCAGGCCGAGTCAAACAATAAACTGGTTGACCGGCTAAAAGAAGGACAATTTGCGTCTGGCGTAAGGGGAATCGCTTGCAGCGTGGGATTCAAAAAGCAAGATTTCACGGTAGAGTAGGAGAGAGGGCGACAACTTGCGGTGCGACCCACTCTCCCCTCGTCGAACCGGACAAGCGGATTTCCCGACATCCGGCTCTCCTGAAAACGTATTGCCGCAGGCATTCACAGGCAGTT
>Ga0210402_10000405_pt1 | contig 48377 bp, 39 predicted proteins | sample IncBWC7MmetaG_FD_161055 | JGI IMG/M metagenome (GOLD analysis project Ga0210402, IMG submission 161055) | Forest soil microbial communities from Barre Woods Harvard Forest LTER site, Petersham, Massachusetts, United States - Inc-BW-C-7-M | ecosystem: Environmental > Terrestrial > Soil >... | reverse complement strand
GGCGGCCATTTTTCACTCGCTGCTATGACACCACATTCGATAGCTCTAAACAAAACCAAGGACGCTGAGTCCGTAGTCGCTGTCAATCTTCTGCTGTCCCAGTAGCAACCCTGCTGCAATCGCATTGGCGTCACTGGCAAACGACTGACCTGACTCGAAGTGCGTTACGTCGATATGCCCACCTCTATGCGCCTCAATATCGAAGTGGACTGTAAAGTTGGAATCGGCCAATGGAAATGAGGTCACATGGATTACGTGTCCGTTGTACTCAGTTCTGGTCCTGCTCATGCGTAGGGAACCAATAGTCGCTTCTTTAGAATTCCGGAAATGGCGTTCTCCAGTGTCTCTGGAGTCATGGAGCCCTTTTCAAAGTACCCAGCCGCCCCTGCTTGGATGAGCTTCTCGCCATTCTTTTCTGATAGGCTGCTAATTATCAACACTGGAATATTGGTCGTGGATGGTGTCTCCTTCAATGTTCGCAGCACCTCTCTACACCATCCATATCGGGCATGAGCATGTCGAGAAGAATGATGCTCGGGTGACAACTCTCAGCAGCAAAAAGCCCGGTTTTGCCGTCGCAGGCAATGAGAACTCGATAACCCAAGCCCAGCAGTACTCGTGAATATGCTTGCGCAATGAACTTACTGTCATCAACAATCAGAACGACATCGTTGCTCAACAAAGGTCACCGTCCTCATCTCCCTTGCACCGCGCAGCAAAACGGGACCGGGTACCGACCGGACCGAAGAAGTTCAGGGAAAATGGGGAAGGCAGACCCGAGGGATGGTTTGCGGCTTGATATCCCGGAACTCTAGCCCGCTTCTAGCCCTCTCGGTACCCATACAAGAGAAACTACCATCGCAACGCGAGGAAAATCTATTATGCCTTGGTATAAGAGGCCGAAACGGAGGGGCCGTTCCCCGAGGCTTCTAGCAGGTCTTCGGCATCGCGATCTCCTGCTGAGGCTCTCGCAACCAATTAGGCTTTCGCCCGATCCAATTTTAGAAGCGTCAGTTGTGGAGCCTCGTAGTGCTTCTTTCGCCTTCCCCCTCGAACAACAACCCGACGTGATGAAGGTGATGACAGAGTGGTCCGAAGTGTGTCAAGAACTTATTCGACCATCGCTCACAAACTAGCGAAGTTCAGTGCCTTTCCGATGAGTGCTGGTAACATTCTGAAATCCGTAATCGAGAAGTTTTCGTGAGAAGTAATAGGGCGAAAGATTTGAGAAAGGGCAACCCGGTGACGCACCTCGGTGTCTATGTGGTAAGGAGGTTCCCATGCCCCACTTCAAAAGTATTTCTGGCCTGCTGGCAGTAGTCGCCGTCGCGAGTGCCTTGGCACAAACCGCCATTGCTCCGAGTCCGTTGGAAGGCTGCACGGCGGACGACTACGCCATCTACGCCGCCGCGCTCAACGACCGATTTGGTAAGCAAAAAAAGCCGGAGAGAGTAGTGTTGCTCGACCAGACCTCGATGGGTGTTCCTCCGGGCATGGCAGCCATGACCCAATTCGGTGGCAAGGCTCAAACCTTACTCAAAGATGTCCCCAAGGAAGCGAAGGACGATTTCGATTCCCGCAACAAGGCTCGGGCAAAGATCGAAGGCGGCGAGATCAAGGCGGCGTTTGAGGTCATTTTGCTAAGCGCGGAGGAAGCCGGAAAACTCGTGGCGGGCGGCGGTGGATGGGAAGGGTTTTACAACAAGTATCCGAACTCGGGCATCACACTCGTTTCAAGACCCGGCCTGAATGCCGAGCACAATCGAGCTTTACTGTATCTGGGGACTTCCTGCGGTGGGCTCTGCGGGGATGGCGTTTTAATCGTCCTTAGCAAGAACGGTGAAGAGTGGAAGGTCTTAAACAGAGTCACTATCTGGGTTTCTTAGACGCCGTGGAGTCCCCTGCGAATCGTGGTGATCCGAGTGGAGCCTCTCTGGTAATATAGAGGCTCTTCAACAGGAGGTCTGCCATGAAACACGAAGACGAACTCGTCAACCGATCCTCCTTTCACGCGCAGCAGTAAGCGCCGCAGGGGATATCCCTCAGAAACACAAGTTAAGCGCGGACATAGGATCGTCCACGGTGACAAAGAGCTTCAGGAAAAGCTCGGACGAGCCGATGTCTGTCCGTGCGGTTCTGGGCAGCGGTTTCAAGAAATGCTGCATGCTGTCTGGCCACTACGACGGCAGCCGCCGCAACTATTTCTTTCCGCGAATAGAAACCGTTGAATCGGCGCGGGGCGAAATCGCCCCGCGCGGATTAACCATTGGAATGAGGTATGTACTTGAGATTCGTAGTAGCCGAAATCGACGAAGATTCTGAGCGTGCGCTCGGAGTATTCCATGCGGTCTGGAATCTCCGGGATGCGGGAAAGCTCTATCCGCACGAGGAAGAACACCATGATTCGATTCGTTGGTGGTTCCATGACGATCTAGAGAGCGGCGCCTAGGTCTGGACGAGCTGTCGGTGCTGCAACCCATCGCGGTGACAATGACAGCCGGTAACGATCGATGACGTGGCTTGGTCCCCGGTGCGCTTGCGCGTCAGGGTTCCGGGTCGCCGGATCACCGTCAGCAATGCCCGAAAAGGACACCGCCTGGGATGGCACGGAGTTCTTTGATTTATGGGGCGACGATGAAGATGATGAAGTCCCGGCTACGGGGCCTGATAGTGCTGACCAAGAAACAAAATCCACCTGGCGCCGCAGTGGCGCAACTGCAGGTTCACGATCTAGCGGGCGATTGTCAGCTGTTGCCGCTGACAGAAGCTCCGCACTGTCGCGCCCGAGCCATCACGGTAAGAGAGCCCCGTTGCGGTTGCCCTGCTTTGCGGGTGCCGTGCTCTACACTGAGAAGGCGCATTGTCGCAAGCATGGACGCGAAATAACCTGGGAAAGCTGATTGAACTTGTGACAGTCTCCACCCTCACTTGTTGTGCTGGGCGTTGCCGCCCCAGCCATACCAGCCATCGGCGTCTTTGTTGTTCGTTTGCAGGCAAATCAATAGCCCGTCGCCGGTTCCTACGCACACGCTTCCGTCGACGAGCGCAGGTTGGAAAATCATCGGCTTCTTGAATGAGTACGCGAACCCCACTTGTCCGTCGCGCTGCCGAACCGAAATCAGGTTGCCGTTTGCACCGCTGAGATACATGTATTCGCGACCAAGTGCCGGTGGAGCAAATACTTGGGTCTTCTCGTCCGCATTCTTCCCGGTGATCTGCGCTTGCCATTGCTGACCACCGTCTTTCGAGCTGACCGAGTTCAGATATCGACCTTGAGCGTTGAACAGCGAGCCTTGGCTGTACGCAGCGCGTGAGCCTTGATACGCCCAACCGCCGACCACGGTGTTGACTCCCACGTTTTCGTCCGCCGCCGAGAGTTTCGCCGCGGCTGGCGCAGAGCCGAAACCAACCGAGATATCCAAAGACTTCTGGGCTCCGATTGCCAAAGCCGAGCTTCTGCCCTCTCCCTTTGCAAGGTAATCAGCGCGACCCTTCGCAAGCAGCTGCTTGTCCTTATCCTCGCCTTTCAGGGCATCGACTCGCGCAAAACCCTCGTACTGTGATTTTCCGTCCTGTTCCTTTCTCGTGAGGATGATCTGATCGCCGACCGCAAGCGGTGCGCTGGTGGCGGTCCCCTTTTTCTTCCAGAGAACACGGCCCGAGGAAGCGTCGAGAGCTAACGACGTGCCGTCAAAACAAGTTACGTAAACATACTCTGCCTTCACGACGGGGGCGGAAATCACGTCCGTGGGAATGTCCTGCTCCCAGAGGTGATGCCCCGTCTTCAGATCCACTGCGAGCAGTCTGTAATCACCGGCTCGTACCTTGGTCGGCGCCGGCGCCTGATCCGACGAATGTTTAGGGTTGTGTTGTCCGGCAGGGTAGGCGATGAACAGGTGGCCATTCGAGATCGCTGGTTGGCTCATCAGAGGATCGCCCAGCCACTCTTGCCAGATGACCTTGCCGGTCTTTTCGTCCACGACGATCACCGTACAACTCTCGGTGTTGAACGCCACATAACCACCCTCGACCACGGCGGCAGTCGGCCCGTCGTCCGAGGTGTTGATCTTCCAGGCGATCTCGCCCGTCTTAGCCTTGAGGGCGTAGAACTCATGGGATCCGTACCCACCACCAACAAATAACAGGCCGTCCGCGTAGGCGGGCGTTGCAATCGGTCGGTTGCCAGGAAGCCGCAATACCCAGCCCTCTTTACCATCCGAAGTGTGAAAACCGACCGCACTGAGGTCTCGAACTTCTGGTAGCTTCACTTCCACGGAGGCATCAAGATTGATCTTCAGCGACTTGGCTGGCTCGGTTTTTGCAGGACTTTTCTGATCTCCGCTTCCTGTCGAGCTTGGGTTGACACTGCCCGTCAAGACAGCGACTAGGAGAAGTATGGCCGCAAGGGCCGACGACTGTTTCTTCAACTGAGCGATCGGAAGCCGCAAGCTGCACCTCCCTGAATTCTCTGACACCGAGAACTGATCTGCTGTTCCTGCTGACCAGAGAACGTGTCAAGGAAGAAAACTTGCATGGGTGGGAGGGGTGGGAGACGGCGATTCCATACGTTCTGGATAGAAACATGGGCGCTCGAAATTGTACTCGCGGTCGGAACGGTGGTCCATTTCGGCGGTGAGCCTTCCTCAGTTGCTGAACCCCGGCAGGTCTATGCGCTTCGCGATGTGATCCTTGATCCAATGGCTGTCCCACCATTCCTTCGGGGTCGCTCTGGATGCCATCGAGCTGCATGGCGAAGTGGATGTGGTCGCCTCCGGCCATTCCCGTCTGGCCACTCGTGCCCATGACTTGGCCTTGTTTGACCATATCGCCTTCGTGCACAGCAATCTGGCTAAGGTGGCCGCAGATCGTCTCTAATCCATAACCGTGGTCCACTACGATGCCATGACCAGACAATTGCATCCTACAATAGTGATAAGGAACGATTCCGATGAAAACAAGCGGCAACACAATTCCGATTGCCGGTCGTAAATTCGGAGGTGGCCATGGCATTACGCACGCCTTCCGATCCATTGGTTTGCCCGCGGCGCTTTACATCGTGTGGGGAGCAACTCGATAGCATGGAAATTCCCGGGCCGAACTCCCTAGCAGTCCGCACCGAGAGCGTCTCCCGCCATTACCAGATGGGGGAGTCGCTGGTGCGCGCGGTGGACGGCATTTCCATCGACATTCGGGCCGGAGAATTTGTGGCTCTGCTGGGCGCGTCGGGATCCGGCAAGTCGTCGCTGCTTAACCTTGTTGCCGGCCTTGACCGCCCGACCTCCGGAGCGGTGATCGTTCACGGAAACGACTTGGCTGCGCTCTCACGCGAGCAATTGGCCAAGTATCGCCTCCATGCTGTCGGCATGGTCTTCCAATCTTTCAATCTGATACCCAGTATGTCGTTACTGGAAAATGTAGAGCTCCCGATGCGCTTTGCGGAAGTCGATCGCCGCGAGCGCTCCAAACTTGCGCGGCAGTCGCTCGAGCGTGTGGGGTTGAGCGGACGGCTTAAGCATCGGCCGATGGAACTCTCGGGCGGTGAACAGCAGCGCGCTTCGTTGGCGCGTGCTCTGATCAACCGGCCCAAGCTTCTTCTGGCGGACGAGCCGACGGGCAATCTCGACAGTCGCACCGGTACAGAAATCATGGAACTCATTCACAGCTTCAATCGGTCCCTGGGCATGACTGTGTTGATGGTCACGCACGAGCAGGCCCTCGCTGAGAGGTATGCCGGACGGATGGTGCATCTCGCGGATGGAAAGCTCCTCGATGATGTAACCAACGATGACGTACCCGATATCTCGCCGGCCTCGGTGCACGTGCACGCGCCGGGGGGAGAAGCGCGATGAAGTTTTACGACGTCACCGACCTTGCTGTCCGCAACCTGCGTGAGTCTGTCTTCCGCAATTCGCTGACGACGATTGGCATCTCAGTTGGTGTGGCCTCGCTGGTCGCCATGCTCTCGCTCGGCATCGGCCTGCAGCAGCTGGCTTCACGCCGGCTGCAAAAGTCCGGGCTATTTGACACTGTTGTAGCCACCTCCAGGCGTGACCTCCGCAACTTCCGCGAACCGCGAGAAGACGGGCCTCCGCCGGCCGAGAGCCCGTCGTTGGATGAATCGGCGCGACAAAAGATCGCCCAAATCCCCGGCGTGGTCGAGGCCTATCCTGATATTCGCTTCGTTACGGACGTGCGCTTCGACGGCAAGCCCCACTTAACCATGGTGGCTGGCATCCCGTTCTCCGCCAAGAACAACAATGATGCTTTCGATGGAATGCAGGGCAGGTTCTTCTCGTCGGACGCGGGTCCGGAAGTCATCCTCCAGAAGTCGTTTGCGGAAGAGCTTTTGGGCATTACGCCCAAGCCGGCCACGGATAACACAAGTATTGCCGAGTTGGCCAAGTCTCTTCTGGGGAAGGAGTTGACGATGCGCTATGCGGAGCGCACTGTGTCTACCTCTTCCTCGTCTATCGGGCCGAACGCCAGTGCGGCGTATTCGGTTGTCTCACGCGAACAAGTGCTGAAAATTGTGGGACTGACGGATCTCGATCCGGACAGCATGCGCGGCACGGCCCGCGCACGGGTCTTCCTGCCGCTCAAGCTCGCGCAGGATTTGCACGTCGTGCAGTCCAACCTGCGTGACACTTCAGCCAACGACTTACCCAGCTATACCTCGCTTAGCGTACGGGTACAGAACCCCAATCGGGTTCCGGCGGTTGAAGATGCCATCAAGAAGATGGGATTCGGAGCTTTCTCGATCGTCGATGCGACCCGCAGCATGCGCCAGTTTTTTGCCGTGCTTGACGGGTTCCTCGCGATCTTCGGCAGCCTCGCCTTGGCGGTTGCTTCCATCGGCATCGTGAATACGCTGGTGATGGCCATCCTCGAACGCCGGCGCGAAATCGGAATCATGAAGGCTATCGGGGCCAGCGACGCTGACGTGCGCGGGCTTTTCTTTGCTGAAGCCGGAGCCATGGGTCTGGTCGGTGGGGCAACCGGAGTCACGCTCGGCTGGGCGATCGGGCGCCTGATCAACTTCGGAATGAACATCTATCTCCAACGCCAAAATTTCCCTTCGGCGCAAATCTGGTCCGTGCCTCTGTGGCTTGTTCTCGGCGCGATCGCTTTTTCCATCGTTGTAAGTTTGCTGGCGGGACTCTACCCGGCGTCCCGGGCTGCGCGTCTCGATCCAGTGCAGGCGCTGCGCTACGAGTAAACTCCTCCTATGCGACGCTGTTTGCGATGGCTCGCGCTGTTCTTAATTCCGTTTCTGGTCGGCCAGGCTCACTCGCAAGGCCGCATCGATTGCAACGCGCTGCAAAGCCGCATCCTCGGTGAAGCCGTCCACTACTGCGTCATGTTGCCGCCCGGCTATGACGCCGCAACTGCTGGGCATTCTCCGCGTCGTTATCCAGTGCTTTACTTTCTGCACGGACTTGGCGATAACGAACAGACTATATTCAAAGGCGGTGGATGGGACCTGATCCAGGACCTCCGTCAAAAAGGACAGCTCTCCGATTTTCTGGTGGTCACGCCCGAAGGGAAACGCAGCTTCTACATCAACTCCGCCGATGGCCGCGTTCGTTACAGCGATTTCTTCATTCGCGAGTTCATCCCTTACATCGAGTCGCATTACTCGGCCCGCCGCGAGCGTTCCGCGCGAGCCATTAGCGGTTTTTCGATGGGCGGATACGGTGCGCTCCGGTTTGCGTTCGCCTACCCCGAACTATTCTCGTCGGTCAGCGCTCAGAGTGCCGCGCTCATTACGGAACCGCCACGTCAGACCATGAGCGGGCCGCTGGGAGCGGTGTTCGGCAATCCCATTGACCTTCGCCATTGGAACCAAAACAGTCCTTTTGTCCTTGCGAAGCGGAACCGGACATCGATACGGACATCAGGGTTGTCCATCTATTTCAACTGCGGCCGCGAAGATGAATTCGGATTCGATAAAGGAGCCGTGGAACTCCATCGGCAACTTCAGGCTGAAGGCATCCAACACGAATATCACCTCTATCCCGGCAACCACGACGCCGAGTATTTTCTGGCACACCTCGGAGAAGCGTTGCTGGTTCATTCCCGCGTTTTTGCCACAGCGAAGTAGTTCTGCCGGGTTCTCTGAAGCAAACGCCGCTTCACAAATTGAACCCCTCTTGGGCAGGCCGTGTCTAATCAAGGATGGTGGCTGCTCATTCCAAGGCCGGCGCCGGGGCGACGCGCCCCAAACTGCAGGCGGTTCTGCCCCTGGTGTGGGAACTCGTTCGCCCGCGCCGCGGGTTGCTGGCGGTTGGATTCGTTTTGATGGCGATTAATCGGGTGGCCTCTCTGGTGCTGCCTTATTCCACTAGATACCTGATCGATAGCGTCATCATCAAGCGCAACATCCACTTGCTCAAGCCGCTCGTGCTCGGAGTATTGCTGGCGACTCTCATCCAGGGAATTACTTCCTTCTCGCTCACGCAATTACTTTCGAAAGCCGCGCAACGCCTGATCGCCGAACTTCGGCAGAAGGTGCAGGCTCACATCGGACGGTTGTCAGTCGCATTTCATGATTCGACCAAGAGCGGAGTGTTGGTATCGCGCATCATGACGGACGTGGAAGGCGTGCGGAACTTGATCGGTACCGGGCTGGTCGACCTTACCGGGGGACTGCTGACGGCCGGGATCGCACTGGTGGTGCTGTTCCGAATCAGCACGCTGATGACTGTGCTCGCATTCGGCTTCCTGTTGTGTTTCGGGCTTGCTCTGAAAAAAGCATTCCAGACGATCCGGCCGATCTTTCGCGATCGCGGGAAAATCACCGCCGAGGTTACTGGGCGTTTGACGGAGTCTCTTGGTGGCGTGCGGGTCATAAAGGGCTATCACGCCGAGGATCGCGAGGAAAAAGTCTTTTCGCTGGGAGTAATGCGGTTGCTCGATAACGTGATGCGCACGCTGACCGCGAGTTCTATCATGGGCCTTTCGGCAAGCGTGCTGCTGGGAGTGGTGGGAGCCGTCATCATGTATGTCGGCGCCAAGCAGATTCTGGCTGGGTCGCTGACGATTGGCGGCTTTTTTACCTACACCTTGTTCATGGGCTTCCTGATCGCGCCCATCATGCAGATCGTTCAAATCGGCACGCAGATTACAGAGGCACTGGCTGGGCTGGAACGTACACACGAAATCCTGAAAGAGACTGCGGAAGACAGCGACCCTCGGCGCACCGTCACTCTGCCGGCAATTGTAGGCAATATTGATTTCGAAGCCGCCAGCTTTAGCTACGATGGCGCGCGCACCGTGCTCAACGACGTCTCGTTCCACGCTGCTCCGGGCACGGTGACTGCATTGGTTGGATCTTCGGGTTCCGGCAAATCGACGACCATCGGATTGATCTCGGCGTTCTATGTTCCGACTCGAGGCAAGGTTCTGGTGGATGGCATTGACTTGAGCACAGTACGGCTCGATTCGTACCGTACGCAACTTGGAGTCGTATTGCAGGAGTCGTTTCTGTTTTATGGGACGATCCGCGAGAATGTCATCTTCTCCCGGCCGGATGCCAGCGAAGTAGCGGTGCTGCGTGCGTGCCGGATTGCTCGGGTCGACGAATTTGCGGAGAGCTTTGCCAACAAGTACGACACCATTGTCGGGGAGCGTGGCGTGAAGCTGTCGGGCGGGCAACGGCAGAGGATTTCCATTGCGCGAGCCATTCTGGCTGAACCCCGCATCCTGATTCTGGACGAGGCCACATCCAGTCTCGATTCCGAATCCGAGCAGATGATCCAGCAGGGCCTCTCCTACCTGATGCAGGGCCGCACTACTTTTGTTATTGCGCACCGCTTGTCGACCATTCGGCGCGCCGATCAGATCCTGGTGGTCGAACAGGGACAGATCGTCGAACGGGGAACTCACGAAGAACTCTATGCGCTGCATGGACGCTACTTCGATCTCTACACGAAGCAGCATGGTCTGGAGAGCAATCTGTTCCTGGCGCCGGGTGAGGGGGATGCCTCGCCGGCTGGCAATGACGTGGTGCCATCCAAGCAGAATGGGAATGAGCCGGCTGTCAGTGAGGTAATTCGATTCGTCCGCTAATGTCGAACTGAAGAAGAGTACAGGAAGATACGTGAGTCCGTCGCTTTCAGCGCCAAGCCGCGGGCCACTGACGTAAACTCGTTTCCGCCCCGAATTCGCTGCTCTCCAAATCGCGCTTCGAAGATTTTCCTTACGGCTGGAACAAATGAAGAACCACCCGTCAGGAATACCATATCCACATCCTTCGCATGCACACCAGACGCGCTAAGGAGAGAATCGACGCACCCTGCGATCTGTCCAAGCTCCTCAGAAATCCAATCCTCGAAGGATACTCGTTCCACGACCGTCGCCAGATCCACAAACCCGTCCGAAAACCGGAACGTGGCTACAGGGTCCTTGGACAAATCGCATTTAATTTTTTGTACTGCACGGTGGAGCTGGAATCCCAGATCTTCTTTGATGAAGTGAATGAGCGCCCCGATTTTCTCTGGTTCAAGTGATTGCGCGTGAACGCCCCTTAGCATGTCCAGCACGTCTTTGGCTCGCAATAGAGACAGATAATGCCAGCGCTCCAGCCTTATATAAACCCAGTTTGGAACGGGTAGGATCTTGCCCAGCGAACGCAACTGCGATCCGGCTCCCAGGGCCGGAGACACGAGGTGCCTGATGATCTTTGCATCGAAGGCATCGCCCGCTATGCCCACTCCCGCGTTACCCACGATGTCGCCCGAGACTCTGCCTCTTTGGCGAATGGTAGGGCCAACGTGAACCAAAGAGAAATCGCTCGTACCGCCGCCGAAGTCCCCAATGAGAATGAGTTCGTCATGATCCAGGGTGGATTCGTAGTAATGAGCCGCCGCCACCGGCTCCATTTCGAACTCTACGGACTCATAGCCGGCTGCCTCAAAGGCCGATCGAAGCCGGCCCTCGGCATAACTGTCGTCTTCCTCCTTCTCCGCTCCTGAAAAATGAACTGGCCTTCCGACTACTGCCGACCTGATGTCGATACCAAACTGGTGTTCCGCTTTTTCACGCAGGTCCCTGAGAATTCTGGCGATCAGATCCTCAAGGGTGTACCTTCGACCGAAAACTTCCGTGCCGCGAAGAGTGCGACTAGTCAGGAACGACTTGAGGGATTGAATCAGTCGACCCTTCACGTCCGCGGAAAGATAGTGCTCAATGCCCTCCGGACCTGTCCACGATTTCGGAACATTCGCGCCACCTTCCTTCACCCGCTCAAGATAGAGCAGCGACCGATACGAATCAGTCAGCTCCCCCAAGTACGGGAACTTGGCAAGCCGAACCTCGTCCGAATTGTTGACGTAGGCGATTGAACTGTTCGTTGTCCCAAAGTCGATGCCGATCGCGCCGCCTTTGCGCGTTTCGGGCGCTCGTGAATACATTTGACGTCTCTCCAAGTTGGGAACTGCGGGACTGCGCAAGTGTTTTGGGGTGAAGCAATCCTATCACTCACAATTTCACGCCCAGGCGGTTCTCTGATCCTGCAAATCAAACAGTTGAGTGAGTCCGATAGGGTTTGTGTCGGAGCTGCGCCTTAGGCATCCATCTGGTTGACGGCACATAATCCGCAACGCTCGCTGACGCGCCCCGGCGGAAGCACGTTTTTGCGAACAGATTTTTCGCGCATACCTTACACTCGAAGTGTCTCTCTCGGAGTCGGAGGGCAGGTTGGAGTGAAGAGGAGCCGGCGAATTCTGGTCATCGATGTTGGTGGCACGCATGTAAAGCTGCTCGTCACTGGCATGAAGCAGCCCGTCATCATTCCCTCGGGGCCGACTCTGGCTCCAGGGGTGATGATCCGGCAGGTGAGGGACGCCGTGAAAAGCTTTCCGTATGATGTCGTGTCGATTGGCTACCCGGGACCGGTGGTGCACGGAAGGCCGTTGCAGGAACCACATAATCTCGGACAAGGATGGGTGGGTTTCGATTTTCGCAAGGCGCTGGCACGACCAGTAAAGGTTATTAATGATGCGGCCATGCAGGCACTTGGCAGCTACAAGGGTGGCAGGCTGCTTTTCCTCGGCTTAGGCACCGGATTGGGCTCTGCCATGATCGCTGACGGAGTCATGGAACCGATGGAGATAGCCCACTTGCCTTACAAGCGCGGGAAGACCTACGAGGATTATCTGGGAATTCGTGGCCTGAAGCGGTTGGGCCGGAAGAAATGGGAGCGGCAAGTGGCTAAGGTGGTCTCGTTGCTCCGCGAGGCGTTGGAACCGGGAGAAGTTGTGCTCGGAGGTGGCAACGTCAAGAAGCTCAAGAAGCTGCCGCCAGGCGCCCGCCTGGGAAGCAACCAGAACGCGTTCCGTGGAGGCTTTGAGCTGTGGAGAGAGGACGCAGATGAGCGAAGGTTTAGATGTTAAGGCTAGAAAAACTGCCAGGGGACACGAATCATGACCAGCTCGGCTATCGGAAAACATGCCGCCTCTGGGCCAGCAAGTGACGAACCAGCGGTCCCCGAGCCCTCGTACTCCGAGCGAGCGCGTACCCTGATGTACGTCGGCCGCATCGGCAGCCTCTCCACTCTCTCGCGAAAACAGCCGGGGTTCCCGTTCGGATCGGTGATGCCCTACGGATTGGACGAACAGGGGCGTCCCATTTTCCTCATCAGCACGATGGCGATGCACACCCAGAATTTGACCGCTGATGCCCGCGCAAGCTTGCTTGTCACACAGGATGACACCGCCGGTGATCCTCTCGGAGCATCCAGAGTCACGTTAGTTGGGACTGTGGTGCCCATAGCAAAGACGGAAGTGGGTGCGGCTCGCAGCCTCTATCTAGGACGCCATGCCAATAGCCGGTATTGGGTGGATTTTGAGGACTTTTCTTTTTACCGGATGGAGGTCGTGGACATTTATTTCGTTGGGGGCTTCGGGGTGATGGGTTGGGTACCTGCCGCCGAATATCTGGGCTGCCAACCCGACCCTTTGGCTGGCTCAATGACCGAAATCATCCAGCACATGAACGCCGATCACAAGGATGCGCTCGTCCTGCTTGCTCGGGAATTTGCTCGCCTCGACTCCGAGGAGGCGACGATGACCGCCGTCGATCGCCTCGGTTTTCATGTGCGCTTGAAGACTCCCGCGGGCATGCGTGGCGCCCGGATCGCATTTCTACGGGAGGTGAGGACTTCGGTAGAGACTCGGAAGGTCTTGGTCGAGATGGTGCAACAGGCGCGTCAACGGCCTCCAGCGTGACAGGCAGGCGTTCGCCCTGGCTGGCTTGGGCGAAGCCCGCGTGGAATTCCGACGACAGAGAGCAGATGGTTGGCCCACCGCCGAGAGCGCATCCAGTCCGTCGAGATAACCGAGCCAACCTTTTCATTGACAACCAAGCGCGGCTACCGGATCTAGCTGGCGGTTACATCCATTTCTTTATTGCATTCAGGACAGTCGTCAATGTGTTTCGTCACTGCGTGGCTGCTATCGCGACCAGCCCCGGCAAGTCTGTGCATCCCGTCGGTTTCCGAAGCACTTCTGTTTGTCTTATCGTTCAAACAATTCCACGATCCCCATATTCTTTTGTCAGACTCGAATAGAGATTGATGAGCGGAGCACGGCATAAAAACCTCCTATGGGTATGATAGGTGACCGTCAAACCAACAAACTGGTCAAAAGCGGACAGGGGTATTGATCATTTCAAAAGAACCCTTGAACTTCCACGAGGGAGTCATTGATTGTTGCCCGGTGCGGGACCATACTCCTCCAGTCCTCGACTGCCGCTGAAACTCCTCCCCTAGCGGGTAGCCGAGCCAGGTTCCGTTTCTACCATCGCTGAGATACGACGGAAGATCCTATGAAGCTCGCATACCTCGCTTGCCTGCCATTGTGTTTGACCACCACACTCCTGTTGGCGCAATCAAATCCTGTTCCTCTGGCAACGCTGACGGGTTCTTGGAAGGTTTTCTTACTGGCGGCAGCTAGGAGGCGATCCCGCTTGAAGTGAATGCGTACACACTGGAAGGACGGTTTGAGTCCGACCCGCGGCGGATGTTTTGGGTAGAAGGCGAGGTCCGGAGATGGGCGGCAGAGGGGAGACTGGGATGGACGATGTACCTAAGGGACGACCGCTGGCTATCGACGTCACGGCGCAGAGCGCATCTCCGACCGAGCCAGGGTTCATTGCCCGTCCAGCGGGTGCACCCGTCTATTATGGATGGCTTCGCTCTTCGTGTGTTCATTGATTCTGGCGAGCGAGTATAACTGAAGTTGAGGCCGCCAAACAGATCGGGTTGCGGCAAGGCCCGACCCCGATTCATTCGCCGTGGCCCTTGGCAGGAAAATCTGGACGGACGATCTCCAGCCCAGTCTCGTTCGTGCGGTGATGCGCTGCGAGTTGGCATATTATTGACCCCGTCTCGCGCAACGACGGTTGAGCATCGTTCATGATTACCCTCGGACTAATCTTTGCGTTGATCGTGGCGGCTCCCCGGCCGGGCGGTTCCGCTCGGTCGCAGACCACCATGCAGGAGGGTGCTAAGAACGAGTACGAACGACACAAGGAAACTGCGATCCGCATCAACGAACTAGCGGGGCGAATTCACTCTGAGGCCGACGCCAATGCCCTCGTGTCTGAAATCGCGGGTCTCCTTGCGCAAGCACTGCCTCCTGCTTGGGCTAGCAGTGGTATCCGTCAACGAGTTGCCCATGCCGAGTACGAAGCGGTTGGCAACCCAGCAAAACTTATTCCCGAACAGCGCGTAGTCGATGTCTGGAACCAATACGTGAAAGAGATCGGAGCACCGGGCGAAGCAATTGTCTCCGCCGCCGAGATTCACAACATGCGCGATGGGTCGTATGCAGGTGGTCAGTTAATGTGGGCACGGGGAATTCAAACGATCTGGTCGATGCCAAACGTGTACGCTCTCGGGTCTGATGGCAAGGTGGCAGACGGTTGCCGAGCCCTGGAAGCGATTCGCGTGATGCACGATCTTGAAGACTTGTTCCAGAACCTACGCGGAGCGCGTGATCGCCTCCAAAAGGGAATTGTGCCGTCGGAAGAGATCAAGAGACGGGCAGGAGACCCCAACCCGCATCCACACAGCACCGCCCGACTTCAAGCGCGAGCGGACACAAATCCGATTCACCCCGCTGAACAGCGTTATGTGCAGGAGCATGGCCCGGTGGCATACGCCCTGTTGCTTGCGCGCTTGTTTGACGAACTGTTCCCACCCGAGTGAGAGAACGTCGAATCATCACTAACGCTGCGTCCGACATCGATGCGGTTACCTTGGGTCGGAAAAACTTACGCTACACTGGCAGCGATGACCCGTGCCGAACAACTCATCGACGCTGTGCAGCAATCGGGATTCCCGCACCTCGACGGCCTCGTTCATCTCTTCGTAGGCGGTAGCGAACTGCATGGTGCGAAGGTCAAGGATACGGACGATCTTGACATTTACGGCGTGTATCTTGAGCCACCGGAACTCGTGCTGGGACTGGACAAGCAGGACTTCTACGTCTGGAGCACGGCGGGCGATGAACGGAGAAACGGCCCCGATGACGTTGACGTGTGCTTGTACTCGCTGTGCAAATGGGCAGGGCTGGCGTCAAAGGGCAACCCGACCGCTCTTCACTTCCTGTTCTCGCACAACTATTCAGCCAAGCCGAAGGCATGGGAGGAAATTCTGAAGAGCCGCAGAGTGTTCTTGTCACGGCAAGCGGCGCTTCAGTTCCGTGGGTTTGCAGAGTCACAGGTTCGCCGATTGCAGGGACTTGGGACCGGCAAGAAGGGGCAGCGGCACGAATTCATTGACGCTCACGGCTACGATGTGAAAGCCGCCATGCACGTCATCCGTTTGCTCGATGAGGGCATCGAGTTAATGCGCTCCGGCACGATCACATTGCCCCGCCCGGAAAAGGAATTGCTGATTACAATTCGCACCGGGCAATACGGCTCGCTTGAGCGGGTGCTGAAGTTGGCGACCACCTTGTTTCTCGAACTGGAGCAGGCTGAGGCCGAGAGCAAGTTGCCAGAAAAAGTGGACCGACTCCTCGTCTCAAAACTGGTTAGCGATACATACATGCGTCACTGGACAGGCTGATTCCCACTGCCCCACCCCCCTGCCTCTGTTTTGCAATGCCCGGCAAAACGCCTGTGTAGAATCGCCGCATGAAGCGCAACGCCATCTATGGTTTCCTTATCCCATTACTGTTGATCCCAAGCTCAGCCACAGGTCAGCCCCGCCTCGATCCACCAGCAGATTCAACAGACCTACAATTTCCAACCGCACTTAGTGAGCAATCGGCAAATCACAGAGAAGTCTCCTGCCCTCGATCAGTTGTGGACTCGGGCAAAAGCAGAGCCGTCGCAGCAAGCCGTCCGCATCTCGGACTTACGGACAGGAACTTGTGCACCGCAAAGAGAAGATCGAAGCGAAACAGCGGGCAGAGGCATTGGCTGAGACCGAGGCTTCATTACGACAGAAACGCCGGGAAAGGCTCAAGGCTGTGAGCGATGAAGCCTTGATCGACCTCGATGACTACACCTTGATGCTGATTGCCAAGAGGAAATGAGACATGGCATCCTCAACGGATACCCTCCGGTAAGGCTACGCTAGTACCCTTTCTTGTCCAAGTGTGCGAACTTCCCGAGCGCATTCTCCGTAACATCAAGCGGGGGCGAAAAGGGCGAAAATGCGACCACGGCGCGTCATCTGCACAGTGGTGGCCTGCTACGCCGTGGTCTGTGCGATCCTTGCGATCTTCCTTGGAGAATTGGCATTCCGTCCCCAACGAGTACCGGTTAACGAGAGACAGTCAGCCGAGGCCATTGCTGCACGGTTCGGCGCGGCTCTACGGGAAGTTTCGGTCATTGCGAGCGATGGTAGCCATCTTCAAGGTTGGTTTGCGCGTCCTGCAACAGCGAACGGCGATGCGGTGATACTCCTCCACGGCGTCGGAGACAATCGCCAAGGCATGATGGGATTTGCGGAACTGTTCCTTTCGCATGGCTTTGCCGTGCTAGTGCCCGACTCACGCGCTCAGGGTGAGAGTGGAGGCGACTTTCCGACCTACGGACTAAAGGAAAGCGACGACGTGCAGGGCTGGTTCGACTGGTTGGCGATGCAACAGCACTCCAAGTGCATTTTCGGAATGGGCGAGTCGATGGGTGCGGCGGTTCTTCTTCAGTCCGTTGAAAAGGAGAGACGCTTCTGTGCAGTCGTCGCGGAATCATCGTTCGCCAGCTTCCGTCAGATTGCATACGTGCGAGTGGGTCAGCTCTTTCATACGGGAACGTGGTTGGGCAGAATCGCTCTTCGTCCGGCAGTGGAGGCGGCATTCCTATACGGGCGCTTGACTCGCGGCATCAACTTGGCGGATGCATCTCCCGAGAGGTCGGTAGTTAGAAGCCGCGTGCCGATTCTTCTGATACACGGATTGGCAGATGACAACATTCCGTTCCAACAATCCGAACGGATTCGCACCCACGATCCGTCTGACATCGTTCTGTGGAAGGTACCGCTTGCTGGTCATTGTGGTGCCGTAAATGTTGCTGGTCAGGAGTTCAACACGCGAGTGCTTGGTTGGTTTACTTCGCATGACCGTCCACTTGGATTAAGGGGCGAAGCGTCTGGTGGATCACCTTAGTCGATCCCTGCGCCGGAGCCGACATGAGCCCCCTCCGGGCAGCCCAGTCCAGCAGGCGGGGTGTCCTGACAGCCGCCAATCGAGGGTGCTATCGTAAGCCGTTGCTGAGAACGCATGTAGTTTCAGAAAAGCTCGGCAGCAAGAGGAAAATAGACACACCTCAGGTCAGAATGCCCACTACTCCAGATTCGGCAAGTGGCAAGATTTCCCGCGCTCAAGGGTGTTTACTTGGTCAGCTCGCCGGGGACGCCTTGGGCAGTCTTGTCGAGTTTCAGTCCGCTGACGAAATTCGGCGCACATATCCAAACAGCGTTCGTGAACTTGCTGATGGGGGAACTTGGAAAACAATCGCTGGACAGCCAACCGATGACTCCGAAATGGCTCTGATATTGGCCCGGATGTTGGTGGAACAGAGGAGATACGACGCCGATCAAGCCCGTCAGGCGTATTCTTTCTGGTTAGACTCCGGCCCTTTCGATTGTGGCCACACCGTTCGCAGTGGCCTTCGTGGGCAACCGAATCTGGCTAGCCAAGCGAACGGTGCGATGATGCGCATCAGTCCGCTGGGTATCTTCGGTGCCAATTACGACCTCCAGCAGGTAGCCGAGTGGGCGCGACAGGACGCGGTCTTGACCCATCCCAACCCTGTCTGCCTCCAAGCGAATGCGCTTTTCGCCATGGCAATCGCTTATAGCATCTCCACGGGCTGTGGGTTTCAAGAGTTGTATCAACAGATTGAAGCTTGGTCGAGAGAGATGGACGCGGAGGTGGCGCTGCTCGAGTCAATCACTGGCGCGTCCATGGCTCCCCCGAGCGATTACCTCCACCAGCAGGGATGGGTTTTGATCGCCTTTGGCAACGCGCTGTGGCAACTTCTGCATGCTCGAAACTTGGAAGGAGGTGTGGTGGATACCGTCATGCGCGGCGGGGACACCGATACGAATGCGGCGATTACAGGCGCACTCCTCGGCGCTGTGTACGGCGGGGATGCCGTTCCCATCCAGTGGGTCGAGAAGATTCTAAGTTGTCGCCCGGAGGCTGGACAGCCGCACATACGACGCCCTAGACCGAAGTGTTTCTGGCCTGTGGACGCTTTGGAGTTGGCTGAGCGGTTGGTTTCTGCTGCTCGTTAAAACAATATTCACGGCAAGAAGGGAAAACACCCGGCGTGAACGTCGGCGAGAGTCCGAATTCTCCGGCGGCCAAGTGCCCACACAATCGGTTTCCCTTGGGGTCTCGCCCCAGAGCCCGCATTTCGGGCTGTGAGGCAAGAAGTGAGTCCCGCCGGACCGCGGGAGCGGCCAGCCCCAGATCTCGAAAAGCGCAAGACTGAGGGCATCCGGACAAAACGCTCGAGAGTCGCCAACCTGGCCGACACTACCCATGCGTAGCCCCGAAAGGGCCACGCTGGGATTTCATCCTCTGGCCGATCACTACCCAACTAGTTTGCGGCGGAACATTCCGCCGAGGGCGACAAGTCCCACTCCGAACATACTCAAAGTACCAGGTTCAGGAACCGCTAGCGGAGTACTCCCCACCTTGATGTGCCCGATACCCTGGGAGAGCTGCCCGTTAACAGTGTAGATGTTCTGAACGGTCGTGCCACTCACCATGCGGCCGTTATACAGCATGCCTTGAATTGAGCCGCTGAGGGTAAAGGTGAGGTTCTTGGCTCCAGGCGGGCTGGTCAGTGTCCAAATAATCGGACCGACGAAGCTGCCGCTGAAGATTGTTCCCTTCGGTTCTCCGTAATTTCCCCTGCCAATCACGACAAACGAGGAGCCCGTGGATGAAAACGTTCCACCCGTCGCAAGCGAACCGCTGGTCAGAGCGCCCGTCGAGAAGCGGACCGAACCCAAAGCGTGACCCGGAGGAGCTACGACGCCGTTGAAGCTCATCAGTTGCGAACCACTCGAACTGATGCCGGCAGTTGAAATCGCAATACTGCCGTTCTGATTTGTAAGAACAATTCCATCAGCAAAAGCTGTAAGCGGCCAAGCGAGTGCAAGGACAATTAGAAACAACGCTGCTTTCATGTTGAAACTCCCATAACATCCCTGAGACTTGACGCGACCAGCATAGGAGGACGGTCCTCGAAGGAAGGTTGCTTTTGTGCAAAGTTATTCACATCCTGAGGGGGGCAACCTTCGGCTCTGCTGCCAGAAGCCCGGAGCTTTTTTGATTCTCTCGAGAGCCCGATGGTGAAAGAAAATGACTTAAGGAAGCTTCAAAAAAAGGCCAAAAGGCAACGAAAGTCAGAAACTCTTAGGGCAGGGTTCTCGATCCGCGCTCCTTCTCACAACGTTTGGGAGGCCAGTTCGAGACTTGGGCTCGCAAGCTTTCACGCCTGGTGTGGGAGCAGTGGACCGCCCGTCGTGATCCCGGCTTATTTCAAGATTGTACAATTTTGAACAGACATGCAATGGGCACCGCGCGTAAATTGCTCCGATAGAAGAAGCGATATAGAGATGTGAAGGAGCTGGCGGCTTCCCCCCACCCGGGTCGTTTTCGCTCCTCTGGTGGCGCAGCAAGTGCGCCACCTCTTTTTTCTTAGTTCGGGTTTTTCATTCGCGACGCATAAATCCCAGTAAGTCCGGAGAGAGCGTCTCAATCCAACATTGTCCATCGACAGCGCCAACAGGCGAACCTTCAGGAACTCGCCGCCATACTTGAACCTCCACGGCTTCATTGTCCAGGAGACTTGAACAATTCGAGTTTTCAGGCATAATTCGCAGTTATCGTTTGGGTAAAATCCTTTAGCCGGGTTGCTTTGAGGTTTCATGGGTCGAAAACAGTCTCCCATTCTGAGCCACAACAAGTTGAAGTTGGGCTTCTTCTCTCCGAACTGCTCGGGCGGTATGTCGGTCACGAAAGTTCCCGAGCGCTGGGTCAATTCCTGGGACAACAACATCCGGCTGGCGCAGCTTGCCGACGAAGCCGGCATCGAATTCCTGCTGCCGATCGCGCGTTGGATCGGTTACGGCGGTGAAACCGACTTCCACGGCAGCGTGCTGGAGACGCTCACCTGGGCAACCGGGCTGCTTGCGAACACGAAACGGATTAACGTCTTCGCTACTGTGCATACGGCGTTCATTCATCCCGTGGTCTCCGCCAAGCAACTCGCCACCGCCGACCAACTTGGCCACGGGCGCCTCGGCCTCAATATCGTGGCCGGATGGAACAAGCCCGAGTACGATGCATTCGGCATCGATCTGCCGGAGAAGCACGCCGACCGTTACGCGCTCGCGCAGGAGTGGTTCGATGTGGTCAAGGCGATCTGGAGCCACAATGGGCCGTCCGATTGGAACGGGAAGTTCTACCACCTGAAGGGCGTGTACGGATTCCCCCGTCCCTACGACGGCATACCGCCCATCATGAACGCGGCCGGATCGGGCGAGGGCCGCGAATTTGCCGCGCGCAATGCCGATTTTTTGTTCGCCATCTCCGTCGATCTCGAGAAATCCAAAACTGAAGTCGATGCCATCAAGGCAAACGCCGCCAAGTTAGGGAGGAATACCGGCGTCTTCACTTTATGTCACGTGGTTTGCCGCCCAACCAAAAAAGAGGCCGAAGAATATTACCGTCATTATGCTCATGAGAATGCCGATTGGGGCGCAGTCGACAATCTGATGCGCCTTCAGGGCATGCACGCGCAATCGTTCCCGGCGGAGGCGCTGCAAATGCTCCGCGACCGCTTCGCCGCCGGACACGGCACCTATCCGCTGGTCGGCGATCCCGACACCATCGTGCAAGAGATGGAAAAGATTCCCGCATCCGGATTTGCCGGGACGACCCTGAGTTTTGTGGACTACGTAAAAGAGTTTCCATACTTCCGCGATGAGGTCATTCCGCGTTTGGAAAAGAGAGGCCTGCGCGAAAAATTCAACGGGCAAGCGGCTGCGGACTGAGGGCGGACTCAAGATAGCTCCGGGAACGGAGAGAGTCGAGGTTCGAAAAATATGACGCAAGCATCCGATTCCAGCTCCGAGAAGACGCTCTCCGAAGCCATCAAAGGTCGCCGAGCCACGCTGAGTTTTTTGCCCGATCCGGTGCCGGAGAATGACCTCAAGAAAATTCTTGACGCGGGGCTCTCTGCTCCCAGTGCCTACAATCTTCAGCCCTGGCGATTCGTGGTCGTGCGCGAGGTCGAGCAGCGCGCGCGATTGCGCCGGGCGGCGATGAACCAGCTAAAGGTGGAAGAGGCTCCGGTGGTCGTCGTGGCCTGCGCCGATCTGGAAGGCTGGCGTAGCGGCGATCTCGACGAAATCATCCGCCTTGCCCAGCAGCACGGCTATGGCGATGAGGCTCGCCACGCGAGCATGCGCAAGAACATCGCCAATTTCTTTTCTGCTCCAGGCAATGCTGGCGGACTAGCGCCCGACTTTGCGGTGTGGGCGAATCGGCAAACCATGATCGCCTTGACAACCATGATGTGGATGGCCGAGGGGCTCGGCTACGATACCGCGCCCATGGAAGGCTTTTATGAAGACCAGGTGAAAGCGACGCTTGGCATTCTGGCCCACGTTCGGGTTGTCGCACTGCTGGCCATCGGCCATCGCAAAGGAGAAGACAAACGTTTCGCCGGACGCTTCGCCATGCAGCGCACGGTATTTGCCGAGAAGTGGGGGAATCCGATTCCGTAACCTAGCGGCGGCAGGCCGGGCAATATCCACCGACTTCGAGCCGCGCCACGATGATATGGAAGCGACAATCCCGCTGTAGCTGCTTTTTCAGCGATTCGAAAGTCTTGCTGACAAACTCAGTAATTTTCCCGCATCTCAAGCATGCCATGTGAATATGATCGCGGCCGAGTTTGCGTTCGTAGTAATGGCCCTCGCCGTTCAGATGCATCAGGTCGAGTTCATCGATCAGTCCCTGGCGCTTGAGCAGGTCCAGCGTCCGGTAGACAGTACTGCGATTTACGGACGCATCCACCGTCCGCGCCTTCCGTAGAATCTGGCTGGCATCAAGATGTTTGGTCGCGGTCTCGATCACGCTCAGAATCGCCCGGCGCGGAGCGGTGAGACGGATTCCGCGTCCAGCCAGTTGCGACTGCAACCGGCCAGGAATCTCCGTTTGCGGAAGTGGCATTTGTAATCCCCCCTCTCTCGTGTCGCAACTGATCGCAAAGCGCCTGCGACGAAATCTGCGGGCGCGCGTTGACAGTGAGTAAAGCGCATTCTACGCTGTGATGGTAACGCTGTTGCAACTCAGTCGCAACAACGAATATTCAAATCGAGAGGCCGAATGAGCGCGCACCTGATTTCGAAATTGATCCGGCGGGTATTTGCCGGCTCGAATTCTATTGCTCTGATTCTATTTTTGCTGGTTTGTCCCTCATCTCGGCTGCCGGCGCAGGAGAGCCCTTACATCGTGACCTACAACCATTCCCTCGAAGAGCCCGGCAATCTCGAGGTGGAATATTTTTCCACCTTTGGCACGCAGCGTGGCGGCAACGACTTTCACGCCTTCTGGGCGGAATTTGAATACGGCGCCAGGGCTTGGTGGACGACTGCGCTTTATGTGGACGGCCAGACGAGCTTCACCGACAGTACCGTATTTACGGGGTTTCGGCTGGAAAACCGCTTTCGCCTGCTGCGGCGCGAACACCTCGTCAATCCAGTGCTCTATGTCGAATACGGGCAAATCAGCGGTGCCGACAAGATTCTGAAGGAAATCGAAGGGCACGACAGAGAGTCCAATTTCGCCGATTCCAACGCCGACTTGCGGAAGGAGCGCAAACATGAACTGGAGCTCAAGCTTCTGCTCTCAAGCAACGTCAAGGGCTGGAATGTCGCAGTGAATCCCATCATCACCAAGAACCTATTGCCGAGCGAGCCCTGGGAGTTCGCGTACGCCGTCGGGGTAAGCCGTCCGGTCGCACTGAAGGCGTCATCCAAGCGCTGCAATTTGTGCCGTGAGAATTTTTTTGCGGGAGTGGAGATGTACGGAGGGCTGGGTAGCGCGCAGAGCGCCGGCCTGCATGACACGTCGCATTACCTGGCGCCGGCCGTTGCGTGGAATCTTCCGTCGGACTGGACTCTGCGTCTTTCTTGCGGCTTCGGTCTGAACGACAACAGCCATCGCCTTCTGCTCCGCTGGGGCGTGTCGCGCGAGTTTTCCGGGTTTGGCGAAAAGGTCGGGCGATGGTTCGGCAGCCGGCCATGAAAAGCGGCTACGCTTCGTTTCGGCGATTGCACAGCGCCCGCCGCTCGCGAGCCCTGCTAAGCTCATTCTTGCGTGAATCAGAAATACGACGTCATCGTTCTCGGAGCTGGCGCTGCCGGCCTGATGTGTGCCATCGAAGCCGGAAAGCGGGGCCGGCATGTCCTCGTACTCGAACGCGCGGATCGAATCGGCAAAAAAATCCTCATCTCCGGCGGCGGCCGTTGTAATTTCACGAACCTGCACAGCCGCCCGGAGAACTTTTTTTCGGCCAATCGGCACTTCGCCAAGTCGGCGCTTGCCCGCTACACTCCGGCCGATTTCGTGCGCCTTGTCGAAAAGCATCGCATCCCCTATCACGAGAAAAAGCTCGGCCAGTTGTTTTGCGATCGATCGGCGAGCGACATCATTACCATGCTCCAGCAGGAATGCCGCGACGCCGGAGTAGAAATCCGGCTCAATACGAAAGTGACCGAGGTGCGCAACAAAGAAGTGCGTAAAGGCGAGGTGCCGAAGAGGGCGGGGCACACGAACGACTTGCACGAAGACAACCAGTTCGCCGTGCAAGCCGAGGACGCCAGCTTCAGCGCCACCCGCCTCGTGGTCGCAACCGGAGGCTTGTCCATCGCAAAAATTGGCGCCACCTCATTTGGTTACGATCTGGCCCGGCAATTCGGACTGAAGATCGAGCCTCCCCGCGCTGCCCTGGTTCCTCTCGTTTTCAGCGAGCGGGATTCGAAGCGCTGGTGCGATCTGGCAGGAGTTTCGACCGAGGTGATTGCTACCACTCGCAGCACGAAACAAATGTTTCGCGAAAACATGCTTTTCACCCATCGCGGTATCAGCGGGCCCGCCATTCTCCAGATCTCTTCGTACTGGGACGCCAAGGAGCCGATTCATCTCGATCTTGCGCCAGACCGCGATCTCAATGCTGATTTGCGCGCGCGGGAACATCGCAACCTCTCCAGCTGGAAACTGCTGCTGCGAGAAGTACTGCCTCGGCGCTTCGCGGACCGCTGGGTCGAAACCTATCCGCCAGCCGGAAACTCCGATCGCGTTTTCGCGGACGCCGAACGTCAACTGCATTCCTGGGAGGTCAAGCCGGAAGGGACCGAGGGTTACTCAAAAGCGGAAGTCACGGCGGGCGGCGTCGATACCGGCGAGCTTTCTGCCAAGACCATGGAATCCAAAAAAGTGCCCGGCCTTTTTTTCATTGGAGAGGTGGTCGACGTCACCGGGCAACTCGGCGGCTTCAACTTCCAGTGGGCCTGGGCGTCGGGATTCTGCGCCGGACAGGCGATGTGAGATTACTTCGGAAACAGTGCAGGCACGCGAGGCGGCCGTAGCAAATCTCCGGCTAAATCTCCGCGCCTTCCTGCATGAACGGCATGTGCGAGAGGACTTCCGCGGCCTGCTCCAGATGCTTCAAGTCTTTGTTGGTGAAGTCTGCGCCCGCGAGCGAAGCATCCAGCCCTTTACGCGAAACCTGCACCACTCCCATCACGGCGCCTCCGGAGGGGGCCACGGGAACGGACATGATTTTCTGAATCGGCATTTGCTCCTGGCTTCGATCTTCTGCTTCGGCTCCCAGCTTGACCGCTTCAAACAGGCTGACATGTTTTACGCGCATGAAGGCGTTCGAAAGAAGAGGAGCGCGAGTCGCCGCCGTCCGAGCTGCAACCGCCGATCCGGTCAGCGGAAGTACGCCTGCCGATCGCAGTTCGGGCGGAAAGATAAACCGCAAACTACCCTTTTCTAACCTGAGCAGTGCGACTTCGCTGCGGCGCACCCCAAGGATCTGGGCGAGCTTCAAGCAGACTCTATCCGAACTCGGAGATTCCGAAAGCATGCTCTCCAATTCGCTGACGCCGGCCGCCGCGGCCTTGGCTGCCTTGGCGGCGGAACCTAGATTGCCCGATGACATAGTTGTGGCCTCTTAGGCCTTACGCATCTATCCTGCGGGTACCAGCGACTTTTCCACAAGTTACCAGAGTACTTTTACCGCCTTGCGCAATCCACGCCTGTCCCTGCCGAAAAGAGTCTCTTTGCTTATACGGAGCAACGATTTTTTTCATTGTCTTTGGCGCACACTTCCACAGGCGTTCGCGTTATATTGGACTCAACCCTTCGTCGCAAATAGCCGGATCGCGGCTACCGGGGTGTGTGTATGTCGCTGGTTCATTACGTAAGACCATTCCTGGAATTGGGAATCTGCAAGGAGTACCGTATGGCTCGCAAGACCACCGAAAACGCTACGACCATTCGCGGCAAGAAAACCGGAGCCACCGTTCCGGCTGTCGCGGTGCAGGGTGCGCTAGAAGTTCGCAAGGAAGTTCGCAAGGACGGGAAACCGTCCAACGTTGTTCCCATCAATCTCGAAGAAGAGATTCGCCGCCGCGCCTACGAACTTTACCTGGAGCGCAGAGCGACTGCGGGGGGCGAGACCGGCAATGGCGATGAGAGTCAGGATTGGCTGATGGCAGAACGCGAGATCCGTTCGCGCCACGGCAATCAGGAACGCCACACCGCGTAGCTGCCGGGCGAGACCCGCCCTCGATTCCGCTGCGTGCTCCGCCTTGCCTACTGGCTCTGCGCCGGACGCGATACGACCGGCGGCCGCACCTGGGCGGGAGCTTTGGTGCGAAGGCTTGCCAGCCGCAGTCGCATGCGGTCGATGTAGATGTAAACCACCGGAGTGGTGAACAGCGTCAGCATCTGGCTCACAATGAGCCCGCCCACGATGGTGATGCCAAGCGGACGTCGCAGCTCCGATCCCGTGCCGGTGCCCAAAGCCAAAGGCAACCCGCCAAGAAGGGCCGCCATGGTCGTCATCATGATTGGGCGAAAACGCAACAGGCATGCCTCGTGAATCGCGTCCGTCGGAGACTTTCCGTGTTCACGCTCGGTGTAGAGCGCAAAATCAATCATCATGATGGCATTTTTCTTGACGATGCCGATCAGCAGCACGATCCCAATCAGTCCGATCACGTTGAGCTCGTTCTTCGAAATCAGCAAAGCGAGCAGCGCGCCCACGCCGGCGGAAGGAAGCGTGGACAGGATCGTGATCGGGTGCGCGAAGCTCTCGTAGAGAATGCCGAGCACGATGTAAACGGTCAGCAGCGCGGCCAGGATCAGCAGCGGTTCGCTGGCCGCCGAGTCCTGGAACGCGGCGGCCGTGCCCTGAAAACTTCCATGGATGGTGGACGGAAAACCGATGCTGCGCTCGGCGTTGTCGATCACCTTGGTGGCATCGCCGAGCGCAATTCCCGGGGCTAGATTGAAAGAGAGCGTCACCGATGGATACTGTCCCTGGTGGTTGACCCCGAGCGAAGTATTCGACGGCCCGAAGTGCGCGAGCGACGCGAGCGGCACCGCCGTGCCATTATTGGCGCGCACATAGATGCTCTGGAGAGCGTCGGTGCTATTGGCAAACTCCGGAGCAACTTCCATGACCACGTGATATTGGTTCAAAGACCGGTACATGATCGAGACCTGGCGTTGGCCAAAGGCATCGTAGAGAGCGCTATCAATCGCGGATGCGGAGACTCCAAGACGCGCGGCTGTGTCGCGGTCAATCACCACACTCGCTTGCAGTCCTTTGTCCTGCTGGTCGGTGTTGACGTCACGCAACTGCGGCAGAGAACGAAGCTTTTGAAGCAGCCGCGGCGCCCAGTCGTTCATCTCTGCCAGGTCCTCTCCCTGCAGCGTGTACTGGAATTGGGCCTGGCTCATGCGCCCGCCGATGGTCAAATCCTGCGCCGACTGCATGTAGAGGGTCGCACCCGGGACGACCGCTAATTTCGATCGCAGACGTGCAATCACTTGATCCGCGGTCATCTTGCGTTCCGCAAGCGGTTTGAGGGTGACGAACATGCGTCCGGTGTTGTACGTGGTATTGCCGCCGGCGAAGCCCACGCTCGTGGCCACCGCAGGATCCTTGATTACGATGTTCATGAACTGGGTCATCTTCCCCTTCATGGCGGAGAAGGAAATGTCCTGCGCTGCCTGCACCGATCCGCTGATCCGGCCAGTATCCTGCTGCGGGAAGAAGCCTTTCGGAACCAGCATGTAGAGATACACGCTGAGGCAGGCAGTCGCGATCGTCACGAAGAAGGTCAACGGCTGATGGCCTAAGACCCAATCGAGACCGCGTTTGTATCCGCCAAGCATGCGGTCAAAGGCCCATTCACTCCCGCGATAGAAGCGCCCATGCTTTTTCTCACTCTGAGGCCGTAGAAACTTGGCGCACATCATGGGCGTCAAGGTCAGTGAAATCGCCAGTGACACGCAGATGGCGATGCTGAGCACGACGGCGAATTCGCGGAACAGCCGCCCGACAATGCCACCCATCAGCAGAATCGGAATGAAAACGGCCACCAGCGAGGTGCTCATCGATAGCACGGTGAATCCGATTTCACGGGCGCCGCGAAACGCCGCCTGCACCGGGGTCATCCCCTGTTCGATGAAGCGCGTGATGTTCTCGAGCACCACGATCGCATCGTCCACCACGAAGCCCGTCGAGATCGCCAGCGCCATCAGCGACAAGTTATCCAGACTGTAGCCCAGCAGGTACATCACTCCGAAAGTGCCAATGAGCGAGAGCGGCACGGCGATGCTCGGAATCAAGGTTGCGCGCAGCGTACGCAGAAAAGCGAAGACGACCAGGATGACGAGTATGACCGAGATGATGAGCGTCAACTCGATATCGTGCACCGAGGCTCGAACCGTGGTCGTCCGGTCGAGAACCACGTTCATTCGGATGGCGGGAGAGATCGATGCCTGCAACTGCGGCAATGCCGCGTACACGCGATCGACGGTTGCGATAATGTTCGCGCCCGGCTGGCGCGAGATGATCATGAGCACTCCGGGCTTGCCATTCGCCAGCCCAACGACATGAATATCTTCGACCGCGTCCTCGACATCGGCGACATCGGTCAGCCGGACCGGCGCGCCGTTCTTGTAGGCGACAATCAGGTTGCGATATTGATCGGAGAGGAAAATCTGATCGTTGTCGTGAATGGCCCAGGCATTCGCTAGGTCGCCGATTTCGCCCTTGGGCGTGTTGGCATTCGCCTGGTTGAGCGCGGTGCGGACCGAATCGAGGCCCACGCCCAGCTTGTTCAGCAGCATGGGATTGACTTCCGCGCGCACTGCCGGCTTTGCGCCGCCCCCGACGAAGACTTGCCCTACGCCGTCTACCTGCGCCAGTTTCTGGGCGAGGATCGAATCCGCGGCATCGTAAATCTTGGGCAGCGGAATTGTTTCGGAGGTGAGCGCCAGGATCATGATGGGCGCATCCGCGGGGTTGACCTTGCGATACGTCGGATTGCCGGGAAGGTAGGAAGGCAACTGGCTGCGCGCCGCATTAATGGCGGCTTGCACGTCCCGAGCGGCGCCATCGATGTTGCGGCTGAGGTCGAACTGGAGAACGATGCTGGTGGAGCCCAGTTGACTGGTTGAGGTCATCTGGTTGATACCGGCGATGCGTCCGAACTGCCGCTCCAGCGGAGTCGCCACCGCCGACGCCATCGTCTCCGGACTTGCTCCCGGCAAACCCGCCGATACCGAAATGACGGGGAACTCCACCTGCGGGAGCGGAGCCACGGGCAGAAAATTGAAGGCCAACGCCCCCGAAAGCAGCAGCGCCGCCGCCAGCAACGAGGTCCCAACCGGCCGCTTGATAAAGGGAGCGGAAATATTCATGGTTAGTCCCCTGTGGCCTCGGGAGCCGGCTCCTCCATCGGATTGCCGATCTTGTAGCCCGCGAATCTTTGCGCCAGCCGGTCAAACCACAGATATACGACCGGGGTTGTGTAGAGCGTGAGCAGCTGGCTGAGGAGCAATCCGCCGACAATCGTGATGCCGAGCGGATGGCGCAATTCCGAGCCCGTGCCGCCGCCGAGCGCCAGCGGCAATCCGCCGAGCAATGCCGCCATGGTGGTCATCATGATGGGACGGAAGCGAAGCAAGCAGGCCTGGTAGATGGCTTCTTCCGGCGGCTTGTGCTCCACGCGTTCGGCTTCGAGCGCGAAGTCGATCATCATGATGGCGTTCTTCTTCACGATGCCGATCAGCAGGATGATGCCGATGAGGGCTACGACACCGAGGTCATTGCGGGTAATCAGCAGCGCGAGAATTGCGCCGACACCGGCCGAGGGCAGCGTGGAGAGAATCGTGAGCGGATGAATGTAGCTCTCGTAAAGCACTCCGAGCACAATGTAAACCGTGATGATGGCGGCCAAAATGAGCCAGGGCTCGCTCGAAAGCGAATTGTGAAAGGCGGCCGCGGTTCCCTGGAAACTGGTATTGATGCTGCGCGGCAGGTTGATTTGCTGTTCCGCCTGTTCGATCGCCGTGGTGGCCTCGCCGAGCGAAACTCCGGGAGCAAGGTTGAACGACAGGTTCACCACCGGAAACTGGCCCAGATGATTGATCGCGAGCGGTGCATTGCGCATCTCGATGCGAGTGAAGGCAGAAAGCGGAACCTGCGTGGTGTTGGCGGATGCAGCGGCCGCCGAGTTGCTAGTCGAGGTGTTGCCCGTCGACGTGTTGTTGGCGGAGGCGGCGCTGCTCGAGGTGCTCGTGGCCGTCGTGCCGGCGCTGGATACGCCACTCGTGGACTTGACGTAAATGTTCTTCAAATCGTCCGGGGTCGTCTTGAATTGCGGGCCGACTTCCAGCACGACGTGATACTGGTTCAACTGCGTGAACATGGTGGAGACCTGCCGCTGCCCAAACGCGTCGTAAAGCGCGTCGTCAATGGCCTGCGGCAGGATGCCCAATCGCGAAGCCGTGTCGCGATCGATGATCAGGTTCGCTTGCAATCCGTTGTTCTGCTGATCGCTGGCCACGTCGCGTAACTGCGGCACGGTTTGCAGCTTTTGCAGAAGTTGCTGCGACCAGGCCGCCAATTCGACGGCGTCGGCGTCTTCCATGGAATACTGGTACTGCGTGCTGCTAACGCGGCTTTCCACGGTCAGGTCCTGCACCGGCTGCATATAGAGCGTGATGCCTTCCACTTTGGCCAGTTCCGGCTGCAGATCGCGAATGATCTCTGAAGCAGTCTCTTTACGCTGATTGCGCGGCTTCAGATTAACCTGGATGCGGCCGCTGTTCGGCGTGATGTTGGTGCCATCGATGCCGATGAACGAAGCCAGGTTGTCGACGTTCGGATTCTTCAGAATCACTTTTCCGAGCGCCTGCTGCTTCTCCGACATGGCCGCAAACGAAGTATTCTCGGCGGCTTCGGAGACGCCCATGATCACCCCCGTATCCTGCACCGGGAAAAAGCCCTTGGGTACGTAGACATACAGAAGCAGCGTGGCGACCAGGGTTGATACCGTGACCAGAAGAGTGATGGTCTGATATTTCAGAACCCACTTCAGGGTCCGGCCGTAGAAGGCGATCACGCGGTTGAAGTAATCTTCGGTGACGCGGTAGAAACGAGATTCCTTTCCGGGCTGTCGCTGTTTCAGAAGCTTGGCGCACATCATCGGCGTCAGAGTCAGCGACACCACGGCGGAAACCAGAATCGTAACCGCCAGGGTAACGGCAAACTCGCGAAAGAGTCTGCCGACGATATCTCCCATGAACAGCAGCGGGATCAGAACTGCGATCAGCGAAACGGTCAGCGATACGATGGTGAATCCAATTTGTCCTGCGCCCTTGAGCGCGGCGTCCAGCGGAGACTCGCCTTCCTCGAGGTAGCGGTCGATGTTCTCGATCATCACGATCGCATCATCCACCACGAATCCGGTTGAGATGGTGAGCGCCATCAGCGTCAGGTTGTTCAGGCTGTAGCCGAGCAGGTACATCACTCCGAAAGTACCGACCAGAGAGAGTGGCACAGCAACGCTCGGGATGACGGTCGCAGCAAGATTGCGCAGAAAGAGGAAGATGACCATCACCACCAGGGCCACCGTCAGCATCAACTCGAACTGCACATCGTTGACCGACGCGCGAATCGTCTGCGTACGGTCGATGAGGATTTGAGCCTTGACCGCTGCCGGCATGGAAGCCTGCAGCTGCGGCAGAACTGCCTTGATGCGATCGGCCACGCTGATGATGTTGGCTCCGGGCTGGCGCTGAATATTGAGCAGAACCGCGGGCGTGGTGTTAACCCAGGCCGCTTGCTTCACGTTTTCAGCGCTGTCGATGGCAGTGGCTACGTCCGACAAACGCACTGGTGCGCCGTTCCGGTAGGCGATGACTACGCTGTTATATTGCTGGCTCGAGAGCAGCTGGTCGTTGTCGCCAATGGTGAACGATTGTCGCGGACCATCAATCACGCCCTTGGCCTGGTCCACATTGGCGGCGGCCAGTGCGGCGCGCACATCTTCGAGACCCAACTGGTAGGAAGCCAAAGCCGTGGGATTGGCTTGGATTCGAACTGCCGGCTTCTGCCCTCCGCTGATCGAAACCAGGCCGACTCCCGGAAGCTGCGAGATTTTCTGTGCCAGCGCCGTCTCGGCCAAGTCTTCGATGCGCGACAAAGGCAGCGAATCCGAGGTCAGGGCCAGCGTTAGGATGGGCGCATCGGCCGGGTTCACCTTGTTGTAAATCGGCGGATTGGGAAGATTTTGCGGCAGGTAGGTGGTTGCGGCGTTGATCGCGGCCTGTACCTGCTGTTCCTCGACGTCGATGTTCTGATCGAGAGCGAACTGCAAAGTGATCAGCGAACTGCCGAACGAGCTTGTCGAGGTCATCTGGTTCAGTCCGGGGACTTGTCCGAACTGACGCTCTAACGGAGCGGTGACCGAAGACGCCATCACATCCGGAGCGGCGCCGGGGTAGAACGTCATGACCTGGATGGTCGGGTAGTCCACCTCCGGCAAGGCGGAGACCGGCAGTTGCCGGTAGGCGACGAATCCGACCAGCATCACGGCCGCCATCAATAAAGAGGTGGCCACCGGCCGCAAAATGAAAAGGCGCGAGGGGTTCATGACTTCGGAGCTGGTTTCGCTGGCTGTGTAGTCGATTGCGAAGAGCTGGGGCTTCCGGTAGCAGTGCGAGTTTCAACTTTCGCGCCGCTCTGCAACTTATCCTGCCCGTCGATGACCACGACCTCCCCGACCTGCAGTCCGCTGCCAATCGCGCTTTGATTCGATTGCGTGAGCGCGACGGTTACGGTCCGCGCCTCCACCGTCTTGTCGGCTTTTACCAGGTAAACAAAATTTCCCTGCGGCCCCTTCTGCACGGCCACACTGGGAACGATCGTAGCGTTCTTGCGCACATCGAGCAGCAGGCGGATGTTGACGAACTGATTCGGAAAGAGCACGCCATCCTGGTTGTCGAATATGGCTTTCAGGCGGTCCGTGCCCGTCGTCTGATCAATCTGGTTGTCGATGGTCAGCAAGGTGCCGGTAGCGAGCTTCGTCTGGTCGTCGCGACTGAAGGCGTCAACCTTCAGAGTTCCCTGTTTCATTCGTTCGACGACCACGGGCAGACTGTCTTCCGGCAAAGTGAAGATGACCGCGATGGGCTGCAATTGCGTGATGACCAGCATGGGATTCGCGTCGGTGGCATGGACGATGTTGCCGACATCGACGAGCCGCAATCCGATACGGCCGTTCACCGGCGCCGTGATGTGGCAATACGCGATCTGAAGTTTCGCGTTTTCGATCGTTGCCTGGTCCGCCCGAACCGCGCCTTCAAATTGATCCGCCGTCGACTTTTGCGTGTCCACCTGCTGCTGCGACATTGCCCCGGATTCCTGCAGCAGATCTTTGAAGCGCTGATAATTCAGCTGCGCGTCGCGGAGCGAGGCCTGATCCTTGAACAACTGCGCTTCGGCCTGCGCCAGCTGCACCTCGAAAGGGCGGGCATCGATCAGCACCAGCAGGTCGCCCTTGTTGACCTGCTGCCCTTCGCGGAAATTTACCTGGATAAGTTGGCCATCCACCCGGCTCTTCACGCTCACCGTGTTGTAGGCGGTGACCGAGCCCAGTCCGGTCAGGTACACCGGCATGTCCTCGGAGACCGCTGCCGCAACCGCTACCGGTATGGCGCGAGTCGTGGCTGCCAGAGCTTGTTGGCTCTTCGCGGAATTGGCGCTCTGGCACGCGCCAAGAGCAAACAGCAGGAGTAAAATCGCGCCGAGCTGCATCCATTGCCAATTCAGATTTTCATTCATGTTTCCAACCGTTGAAAAGACGCACGAAAGAGGGGCCACGGAACCTGTAAGTAAGTTCGTTGCCGAATCGATGCGATCATTTGCCGTCCATTTGCGGTTTGCTTGCGAATTCTCCGATGCCGCAGCACGGAAAACCAGTAGATGATCATACTCTTCTAAGATGATGGTTCCCGGAAAGCAAAAGATGGTAAAGGTTTGTAAATTGTAGATTCTGCGCAAGAAACCAGAGAGAGAGATCATCAAACACCAGAGCTACGCACGAAGTTCGACACCGAACCGCCGCAACCCGGAGTCCCCAACAGTCTTCCCCGACGGAGTTACTGCTCGACGGCTTGAACCAGCGCCGGCCTCACCTCGTCGCGCCGAATTTCGGAGGCGTCCCACCCGCCGCCCAGAGCCTTCACCAGGAAAACGGAAGTGGTCATTTGTTGACCGAGCAACTGCGTTGCCAGGCGCTCGTTACTGAGGAGCGTGGATTGTGCGGTAATCACATCGAGGTATGTGGTGACGCCGCCGACATAGCGGTTGTTGGCGATGTCGAGCGCGCGGCGCGAATCGGCGACCGCCGTCTGCTGACTTTTCAAAGCCTGATCAAGCAGCGCCAGACCGGAAAGCCCGTCCTCCACCTGCTGAAATGCAACCAGGACAGCCTCGCGATAATTGGCTACCGATTCGTCATAGGCAGCGCGGCTGACCGCCAGGTTGGCGCGATTGCGGCCGCCATTCAAAATCGGCTGCAGGAGATCACCTCCGAGCGACCAGAATGCGCTTGGAGCGCTTACCAGGGTGGCGATGTCGCGGCTTTCCCATCCGCCAGTCCCACTCAAAGTAATATGCGGATAAAACGCAGCCATCGCCAAACCGACTTGCGCATTTTCGAACGCCATCTGGCGCTCACTGGTGGCTACGTCAGGACGACGTTCCAGAATCTCGGATGGCACTCCGGTGGGAATTGCTGGAGGAGCGGCCTCGAACGGCGCCTCAGCCAGGCTGAAGGCCGACGCGGACTTCCCCGTCAGCACGGCGATGGCATGTTCGAATTGCGCCCGCTGCTCGAGCACCAGCGAAAGCTGCGTCGCAGTCGAATCCAGCAACGCGGCCTGCTGCGCCACTTCCAGCCCATTCGCGACTCCGCCTTCGTGACGATGGTTGACCAGATCCAATCCTTTTTGCTGGATTTCGACCGACTGCCGCACCACTCCAGCTTCGCGATCAAGTTCGCGCAGATTGAAATAGTCGGCGGCGAGTTCGGCGGTCAACACCAGGCGCACATTTTCCAGGTCGGCCGCGCTCTCTTCGAGCGAAGCGTTGGCCGCTTCAAGATTGCGGCGCACGCGTCCGAACAAATCAAGCTCGTAGCTGACGGAAAACGGGACGGTAAAAACGTTCTGAGTAACGGGCGCAGTCGCCGTCGTGCCGCCCAACACCGGACGATTGCCGGAAATACGCTGGCGCTGGCCGTTTGGATCAGCGCTGAGCGCGGGAAAGTACGCCGACGACGCGACCCGTGCCAACGCCCGAGCTTCGGAGAGGCGGTCCCCTGCCGCTCGGAGCGACTGGTTTGCCGGAAGCAGTTCTTGCTCCAGCCGGTCGAGTTCCGCGTCATGAAATATCTGCCACCATGCGCCCTTGGGAATGGCATCTTTAGGAACAGCCGCCTGCCACGGCCCGGCGCCCTTCCACGCGTCGGGAACCTCGGCCGCGGGGCGCTTGTATCCCGGTCCCACGGTGCAGCCGAGCGTGCAGACGAACGCACAGACCAAGGCATACAGCGCGAGCACCGAATTCCCGTAGAGACGCGGCTTGCCGCGTCTCGCCCTGTCTCCGAAGGCGCTCCGAACCGCGCCTCTACACCCTGCAGTCAGTCCCATCACGACCGGGCAGCTCCCGGGTTCGGGTTGGCGACGTGCACTTTCTGCCCTTCCTCGAGTGAGTCGGACGGGTTGATGATGATCCGATCGCTCGCCTCAAGTCCGCCAAGAATCTCAAGCGTGGCGCCGAAGTCGCGTCCAATGCTGATCGGGTGCAAATGCACTGTGTTGTCCTGGTCGACGACCGCGACCCTCGGCCCCTCGGCGCGAAACAGCATGGCGTTCACCGGGATCGTAATCCTCGGAACAGAAGTCCCAGTCGCGAAGTGCACTTGGCCGAAGGAACCCGGCAGCAGCTTGCCATCTTTGTTGGGAACATCCACTTCCGTATTCAGGGTGCGCGTCGCGGGATCGATGGCATCGGAGGTGCGCGCCACGGTTCCCATAAATTTCAGGCCCGGAAATTCCTGGAGCGTGACATTCGCTTTCATCCCAACTCTCATGTTCGGCGCGTAGGCCTGCGGAACACTGACATAAACCCGCAGCGGATCGACGCGCGCGATATCGAACAGCTCCTTGCCAGTCAGCCCGGCCCCGGAATTAATGAGCACGCCCGGATCGACGTTGCGCCGGGTAAGCACGCCGGAAAAAGGAGCGTACACTTTCTTGAAAGATTCGAGTTCTTCCAGGCGGCGAACATTCGCATCCGCCGCTGCGAGATTGGCTTGCGCCTGCTGATAGCCGCTCGCTTGCTGGTCGGCTTCCTGCTCCGAAACCGAGTCGGTCTTGCGCAGATTCGCCCACCGGTCCGCCGAGATCTTCGCCAATCCCAGCGCCGACCTGACCTGCTCGCGGCTGGCTCGCGCCTGCGAAAGTTCCTGGTCAATCTCCGGCGTGTCGATCGCCGCCAGCAGTTCACCTTTCTGAATCTTGCTTCCAATGTCCTTGTACCAGCGCAAGAGGTAGCCGTTGGTTCGGGCAAAAATGGGGGACTCCTCAAACGCCTGCAAATTTCCGGGCAACACCAGTTCGTCGTTTCCGGGCTCGGCCTGGGGTTCGACCACCGCGACCGTCGGAATCGAGACGGCTTCGGTTTCTTTCGCAAGCGCGTCAGATTCGCTCTTCCGGTTTAGAAACGTAACTACGCCCGCGGTGACGAGGACGAGCAGGGCCGCGCCCACCAGAGTCTTTGCCCGCCCGGCTGGAGCCGGACCCGGAGCGGAAGGCCGACTGCTGTCTCGGCCGACGTGCTGCGTCTCGTTCTGCTGCGTCATTGCAGGCGGCGATTGTACTGGCATGATTGCGGTCTCCAACAAATTCTCTGTCTTGCTCTTCTCTACCCTTGCTCGGGCAGCAGCCGCGCCTGGCGGCGGCCATGAATAATGGCAAATACACTGGGCACAAAAAACAAGGTGGCTACGGTTGCGAAGAGCAGGCCGCCAATCACGGCACGGCCCAGCGGCGCGTTCTGCTCACCGCCCTCTCCGAAGCCCAACGCCATCGGCAGCATGCCGATAATCATGGCGAGGGCTGTCATTAATACGGGCCGCATGCGGGTGTAGCCCGCTTCGATCGCTGCTTGCAGCGCGGGCACTCCAGTATCCATACGGTCGCGAGCAAATGACACCATCAGAATCGAATTCGCGGTCGCCACCCCCATGCACATAACCGCGCCCGTCAGCGACGGAACGTTGAGCGTGGTGCGCGTGATCAGAAGGAACCAACAGATCCCGGCCAGCGCTCCCGGCAACGCGGTAATAATGATAAAGGGATCGAGCCACGACTGAAAGTTGACCACAATCAGCAAATAGACGAGCACAATCGCTCCCACCAGGCCAAGGCCCAGGCCGATGAACGAGGATTGCATTGTCTGGACCTGCCCGCGAACCACGATGCGGGTTCCGCGCGGCAGATGGTCCTGGAATGGTTTCAGCGCCTTCATGATGTCCGACGCAACCCCACCCAGATCGCGCCCCTGCGTGCTGGCATACACATCGATCACCGGCTGCACGTTGTAATGGTTGACCACTGCGGGACGCGCCACCGGCGTGAGTTGAGCCAGATTGCCGAGCACTTGCGGAGCCTGCGCACTCGGGTTCGTCACCGGCGTGTTCATCAAGTCCTGCACGGACGTCATACGATACTGCGGGCTCTGAACGGCGACGGAATAGGTAACGCCATTCTTTGAATTAAGCCAGAAATTGGGAGCTGTCTGGAAGCTTCCACTCAAGCTGATCAGCACACTCTGTGCGACATCACGGGCATTCAGCCCGACCTGATTGATGAGGGTGCGGTCCATATCCAGATGAAGCGTGGGCAGATTCATCAGTTGCTGCACGTGCACGTCGGCCGTGCCGGGAATCTGGCGCACCTGATTTGCGATCCTCTGCGCGATGTCGTAATTCGTGCTCATATCGGCGCCCATGATTTGGATGTCGACCGGCGCGGGCAATCCGAAATTAAGAATCTGCGAAACGATATCGGCGGGCTGGAAGAAGAATTCCACTCCCGGGAAACGCGCCGGGAGTTCGCGCCGCAACCGGCGGACATAGCGTGTCGTCGGATGATGGTGTTCCGGATTCAGCGAAATTAGAATCTCGGCATCACTCGACCCAATCACCCCCGAACTGCTGTAGGAAAGATTCAAGCCCGAATAGGGGACGCCGATGTTGTCCAGCATCGTCTGCAATTCTTCCTTGGGAATTTCGCTGCGCAGTACCTGCTCCACTTCATCGCACAGACGCGCGGTCTCTTCCACGCGCAGGCCGGATCGGGCGCGGAGGTGCAAACGAATCAGGCCGGCATCCACTTGCGGGAAGAAGTCCTGGCCCAGAAAGAACGCCAGCCCCAGCGACAAAACGCAGAAAGCCACAAAGCAGATGGCGAATAATCCCCGGTGTTCGAGCGTGGTTTCCAGCAGTTGCTGGTAGCCGAGGCGGAATCTTTCAAAACCGCGCTCAAATCTTCGCTGGAATTTTGCCAGGAAGTTTGTCGGCTCGGCGGCGCGGTGCTCGTGCCCGCGCATGATGAACATCACCATGGTCGGGATCAGGGTTCGCGACAACAGGTAAGACGCCAGCATGGCAAAGGACACGGCTTCCGCCAGCGGAACGAAAAGAAACTTCGCGACTCCGGCGAGAAAGAACATCGGCACAAAAACGATGCAGATACACAGCGTCGATACCAGCGCCGGCACCGCAATTTGTTGGGCACCGTCGAGGATGGCCTGCTTCATCTCCTTGCCCATGGCCAGATTGCGTTCGATGTTTTCGATCTCCACGGTCGCATCATCCACCAGGATGCCGACCGCGAGTGCCAGTCCTCCCAGGGTCATGATGTTGATGGTCTCGCCGAGCGCGCTCAGCAGGATCACGGAGACGAAGATGGAGAGCGGGATCGAGATGGCGATGATGATGGTCGGACGCCAGTCGCCCAGAAAGAGCAGAATCATGGCGGCGGTAAGACAGGCGGCGATCAGGCCTTCGCGCACGACTCCCGCAATCGACGCCCGCACGAAAAGCGACTGATCAAACAGAGCCTTGATGCTAAGCTCGGGCGGCAGAGATTGCGCCGCCAGCGGCACAATCGCCTTCACCGCATTGACGACCGTCAGCGTGGAAGCTCCGCCCAGCTTGAAGATCGACATCAGCACGCCGCGCACGCCGTCCTGCCGCACGATGTTGGTTTGCGGCGCAAATCCATCGCGTACATGCGCCACATCGCGCAGGTAAAGAGTGGACGAGTTCGAAGTCTTCACCGGCAGATCGTTCAGTTCGGGGACGGTCTGCGGCGTGCCGTTCATCTCCACGTTGTACTCGGTGGGCCCGATTTTCGTGGTGCCTGCCGGCAGAATCAGGTTCTGCGCGGCCACCGCGTTGACGATATCCGCGGGTGCCAAACCATAGGCCTGGAGTTTGGCGGAATCGAGGTCCACCTGCACCTGGCGCGGCTTGCCGCCGTAAGGATATGGAGTCGCCGCGCCCTGGACTGTGGTCAACTGGGTGCGCAGAAAATTCTGCCCCAAATCGAACAACTGCTGTTCCGGAAGCGTCTTGCTGCTCAAGCCCAGTTGCACAATCGGTGTGGAGGATGCGGTGTAAGTGATGATCAGTGGCGGGGTCGTGCCCGGGGGCAATCCCCGTAGCACGGTCTGGCAAATCGCCGTCACTTGCGTCAGCGCTACGGAAATGTTGGCGGAAGGCCGGAAAAATATCTTGATCACGGCGATTCCGCTCAGCGACTGCGATTCCTGGTGTTCGATGTCGCTGACCGTGACCGTGAATCCGCGCTCGGAGTTGGCCACGATCCGGTCCGCCATCTCGCTCGGCGCCAGGCCCGTGTAGTTCCATATCACGCTGACAACGGGAATATTGATTTCGGGGAAAATGTCGACCGGGGTGCGCAGGATGGTGATGGGAGTCAGAATGATGATGAGCAGAGCCATCACCACGAATGTGTAAGGGCGGCGAAGCGCTAGTGCGACGATCCACATAGGAACTGCGAAAACCCGCCGGGCAAAAACTTCCCTGGCGAACCACGGCAATGCTGCAATGCAATGCTGGCGGAAACCGATACTGCCAAAGCCGCAGCCCCCCATTGGCCTGCGGACTTGTGAATCAGATTCAAAACAGTACGTTTCGGATTTAAATTATATTAGACTTTAGCCATGGCTCAAAATCATACCCGGCGCGCCGACGCCCGGAACCGAAACAATGGGAACGGAATCGACGGAACCAGCGGGAAGCGACCGCCCGGGCGGCCACGCAGTGAGGAATCGCGCCAGTCCATTCTGCGCAGCACCCTGAAACTGCTCAAACAGAAGGGTGGGTTCCCGGAGCTCAGCATTGAGGCCATCGCGGCGGACGCGAATGTTGCGAAGACAACAGTCTACCGTTGGTGGCCGACCAAGGCCGCCTTGGTCGCGGACGCTTTCTCCGCCAGCGCCGACGAGGAACTCCGCTTCCCGAACACCGGTTCGGTCGAGAGCGACATGAGCCTGCAGATGCGGCGGTTGATTCGCATCTTTCGATCCAAGCGCGGCAAGGTCGTTCAGGCGTTGCTCGCCGGAGGACAATCGGATCCCGAACTGATTGAGGCCTTCCGGGACCGCTTCCTATGGCCAAGACGCAAACAGGCCTATAAGACTTTGCAGCGCGGAATCGACCGCGGCGAATTACCCGCCGACAGCGATCTGGACCTCGTCCTCGACTCGCTCTATGGGCCGATCTACATGCGCTTCCTGATTCGGCACGACAAGCTCGAAGAAAGCTTCGCCGACGAAATTTGCGGGTTGGTGCTCGAGGGCTTGAAAAGGCTGGAGCCGCCGCCACCCCTAAGCCATTCGCCTGCTGAAACTTACCGTTCGGCCACCCAATCGGGCCGATGCCTGATCGGCCTTGCGTGAAGTAGCCGTTGCGGCTAAAATCAAAATACGACCGAAACAGTCGGCATTTTATCCGACCAGATAGGTCGGAATTCGCCAGCATGCTGAAACTGACGAAAAAAGCGGACTACGGGCTGATGGCCATGAAGCACTTGGCCGAGCACGTTGACCAGGGAGCCTGCAGCGCCAAGGATGTAGCCGAGGCCTACGGGATCCCGCAGGAAGCGTTGGCGAAGATTCTGCAACGGCTGGCCAAGGTTGGTTTGGTGCAGTCCCAGCATGGCACGCACGGCGGATACACGCTGACACGGGATCCGAAGATGATTTCCGCCTTCGAAGTGATCAAAGCGATTGACGGCCCGCTGTTCATTACGTCGTGCGTCACCGTCCGCGGCGAATGCGATCAGACCGATCGATGCACGATTCGCGAGCCGCTGCGAAAAGTGAATGAAAGCATCGAGCAAGTGCTGAAGAACATCAAAATTTCCCAGATGAAGGAAGAGCCGGACATCGTCCATGCCAAGAAGGTGGAGACCGGGAAGCCGGCGGAGTTGGTAACGATTTCGTAGCATTTTTAAGGAGACAGGTAATCATGAGCACGGATGTGAAGACGGCGACCCCAACCAGTCAGGACATCGGACAGCGCACGTCACCGAACGGCGTCAAGCTGCCGATTTATATGGATAATCACGCGACCTCGCCCATGGATCCGCGGGTTCTCGAAGAAATGCTGCCCTACTTCATGGAGAAGTTCGGCAACTCCGCGAGCCGCAATCACCCGTTTGGCTGGGCGGCGGAAGAAGCGGTCGAGTTGTCGCGCGAGCGTGTCGCAAAGCTGATCGGCGCGACCGCGAAAGAAATCATCTTTACCTCGGGCGCCACCGAAAGCGACAACCTCGCCATCAAGGGCGTGGCCGAGATGTACCGCGAGAAGGGCAATCACATCATCACCGCGGTCACAGAACACAAGGCGGTGCTCGACACCTGCAAGCATCTGGAGAAGTTCGGCTTCCGCGTGACCTATCTCCCGGTGCAGAAGGATGGGCTGGTTGACCTCGACGACCTGAAGCGCGCCATCGACGACAAGACGATTCTGGTCACGATCATGGCGGCGAATAATGAGATCGGCGTGCTGCAACCAATCGCGGAAATCGGCAAACTGTGCCGCGAACGCGGCGTGATCTTCCACACCGACGCGGTGCAGGCGATCGGCAAGGTTCCGGTGGACGTGAACAAGATGAACATCGATGTCGCATCCATCACAGCGCATAAACTCTACGGGCCGAAAGGCGCGGGCGCGCTGTATGTGCGCCGCAAGAATCCTCGCGTGCAGTTGGTGCCGCTGATTGATGGCGGCGGGCACGAGCGCGGAATGCGCTCTGGCACGCTCAATGTTCCAGGCATCGCCGGCCTCGGCAAGGCGTGCGCCATCGCGCAGGAAGAGATGCCGCAGGAATCCTGCAAAATGGCCGGCCTGCGAAACCGGCTGAAAGACAGCATCATGAGCCGCCTTGACGAGGTGTATATCAATGGCTCCATGGAACATCGGCTGCCCGGCAATCTGAATATCAGTTTTGCCTACGTGGAAGGGGAGTCTCTGCTGATGGGCATCAACGATATCGCTGTTTCCAGCGGATCGGCATGCACCTCTGCGACGCTCGAACCATCTTATGTATTGAAGGCTCTCGGCACGGGCGACGATCTGGCGCACAGTTCGATCCGCTTCGGTATCGGGCGCTTCAACACCGAGGCTGAGATCGATTACGTGGGCGACCGCGTAGTTGAGACGGTATTGCGTCTGCGCGAACTGTCGCCACTCTATGAGATGGCGAAAGAAGGTGTGGACTTGAAGAGTGTGAAGTGGGCGGCGGAAGCGCACTGATGTTTGAAGGGGCCGGGCTTCAGCCGCGCCGATTCGAGCTAGTCTTACCTTGGGGGCTTTCGCCCCAGGGGATTTGTGGTTCAGTTTGATTTTCCAAGGAGATTGAGGATGTCATACAGCGATAAAGTGATCGACCACTACAACCATCCACGCAACGTTGGCTCCATGGACAAAAAGGATTCCGATGTCGGCACCGGCCTGGTCGGCGCGCCCGAGTGCGGCGACGTGATGAAGCTGCAGATCAAGGTGAATCCGGAGACCAACATCATCGAAGATGCCAAGTTCAAGACCTTCGGCTGCGGCTCGGCGATTGCGTCATCTTCGCTGGCGACCGAGTGGGTCAAGGGCAAGACGATTGACGAGGCCCTCGCGATCAAGAACACCGAGATCGTGAAGGAGTTGGCCTTGCCGCCGGTGAAGATTCACTGTTCGGTGCTGGCTGAGGATGCGATCCGGGCCGCGATCGGCGACTGGAAGAAGAAGCAGGAAACAGCGAAGCCCGTAGCAGTTCAGGCTGCGCAGTAAAATAGAACTCCCGCAGAGACGGGGCTTGCCCCGCCTCCCGCGGCGAATTCTCGCCGCGAAAAGAAGACGCGGCAAGCCGCGTCTCTACGCGCAAGCAGAGTGAATCATGGATCAAGCCGTCAATGACGAAGTCGTCAAAGCCGCCGTGCCCACGGCTCCGGCCAAGGGCATCCAGGTGACCGACAACGCGCTCAAGAGAATCCGCTCGGCGATGGTGAAAGAGAACGTTTCGCCCGACGAAGGCGGGCTTCGTTTGGGCGTGCAGGGTGGCGGATGCTCGGGCCTGAGTTACAACATACGGTTCGATACGCAACCGCGCGAGCGCGATCGTGTGTTTCAGTTCGGAGATGTCCGGGTTTTTGTGGACCCGAAGTCCTTCATCTATCTGCACGGGATGACTCTCGATTACCACGAAACCCTGATACAGCAGGGATTTGTGTTCGTGAATCCGAACTCGACCAAGTCCTGCGGCTGCGGAAGCTCTTTCTCGTAGCGGAGATCTTGGGGTGACGGGGCTCCGCCCGGTCCAGGCGGGCCCGAGGCCCGCCGCCACCCAACCAGTGGTCAGAGGGAGAGGGCGGGCCGTGCGCCCGCCTTGAATTTTATATGGCAAATTTGGAATCAAAATCGCGGCCCATCCCGCCCGGGCAAGCCGTCGGAGACACCCCCGGAGAGGCAACCCCCAGTTGCTGGTCGTGCGGCACCATGCGCGCGGTGCACTTTTGCAGTGCCTGCGGCAAAGTGCAGCCGCCGGTTCCGGTGGACTATTTCACCTTCTTCGGATTTCCGCGCAAACTCAACCTTGACAGCGCCGAACTGGAAAAAGAGTTCTACGCGCTGAGCCGCCGTCTGCATCCTGACGTATTCGGACAGGCTGGCGATCAGGAACGTACCTGGAGCCTGGAACAAAGTTCCATGCTCAACGACGCGTACCGCACGCTGAAAGATCCGATCAAGCGCACGGAGTACCTGTTGCGCCTCGAAGGCATCGAACTGGAAGAGCAATCGAAGCAGGCGACTGAAAAAGCCCGCGCCACCGGAGAATTGAAGAAGCAGGTCGTACCTCCCGATTTGTTGGAGGAGGTCTTCGAACTCAACTTGCATCTCGAAGAACTGCGCGTCCAGAAAAAGATGGGCGAAGACGACCCCGCTTTACTTGAGGAAATCGGCAAGGCCAAGCTTTCGCTGGAACAAAAATACGACACGCTTCTGAACGAACTGAAGACCGAGTGGAACAAGTGGGACAAATCCGTGGACGGCGGAGACGAAGCCGACCGGCGGAAAATCCTCGACAGGATGGTGGACGTGCTGAACCGCAGGAACTACATCCGGAACCTGGTGCGGGACGTGAATGAGGCAACGGAAAACTAGGTCGGAGGCGAATGCTAGGTCCGAGGTGAGGGTTCTCACCTCTGCAATCTGACCTCTGACCTCCGCAATCTTTTACAAAATGGCAACTGACTACATCGTCGGCATCGATCTTGGCACCACGAACTCGCTCGTGGCCTATATGCAGGGGGATTCCCCTGTCGTCATCCCCGGAGAAGACGGGCTGAACCTTGTGCCCTCCGTCGTAGCCCTGGACGAGAAGAACCAGATCCTGGTAGGCAACGCCGCGCGCAAGTATCTGATCGAAACGCCAGAGCGGGCAGTTTACTCAATCAAGCGTCTGATGGGGCGCGGTGTCGAGGATATACAGGGCGAGCTGAGGCTGTTTCCGTTCCAACTGGCGGACGACTTGCAGTCAGGGGAAGTGATCCGCATCAGGCTGGGTGAAAGAACTTATACACCGCCGGAAATCTCGGCCTTCATCCTGCGCCAACTGAAGCGCAATGCCGAGCGCTTTTTCGGGGCGCCCGTGACCCAGGCGGTCATCACCGTCCCCGCATACTTCAATGACGCGCAGCGGCAGGCCACGAAAGACGCCGGCCGCATCGCCGGACTGAATGTTCTGCGACTGGTGAACGAGCCGACAGCCGCATCGCTCGCCTACGGTCTGGACAAGAAGAAGAACGGCATCATCGTCGTTTACGATCTGGGCGGCGGCACGTTCGATATCTCGATTCTCAAGCTTCAGGACGGCATTTTCGAAGTGGTTTCGACGAACGGCGACACGCATCTCGGCGGAGACGATATCGACAATCTTCTGATCGCAATCGCGCTCGACGACATTCGCGGCGACCTCGGACTCGATGTGCGGCCGAACGGCGAAGCGGTAGCGCGCATCCGCAAGGCCGTGATCGAGGCCAAGATTGCGCTTTCGTCCGAGCCCTCGGTGAAGCTCGATGTCGATTTGCCTGGCGGAAAACAATATCAGCGCGAAATTTCTCTCGATGGTTTCGAGAAGACGATCCAACCGATCATTGACCGCACGGTTGGCCCCTCGAAGCAGGCACTCAAAGACGCGGGCTTGAAGCCCGAACAAATCGACGAGGTCGTGTTGGTCGGGGGCTCCACACGCATTCCAAAGGTGCGGCGCTTGGTGCAGCATCTGTTCGGGCGCGCGCCGCACACGGATTTGAACCCTGACGAAGTGGTTGCGCTCGGAGCGGCCGTGCAGGCGAATATTCTGGGCGGCGGCTCCGAAATCACCGAAGACATGCTGCTGCTCGACGTGACCCCGCTGTCTTTGGGAATTGAAGTGGCGGGCGGCGTAACCGATAAAATTATCCTCCGCAACTCGACCGTACCCGCTTCGGCAACGCAGTACTACACCACCCAGGTGGATGGCCAAACCAACGTCGCGATTCACGTGCTGCAAGGCGAACGCGAACTAGCGCGGGATTGCCGTTCGCTGGCGCGATTCGATCTGAAGGGCGTTCCGCCGATGACCGCCGGCATGCCGCGCATTGAAGTAAGGTTTCTCATCGACGCCAACGGCATTTTGCGCGTCTCGGCGCGCGAGCAGCGCAGCGGACAAGAGGCTGAAATCGATGTTCAGCCGAGTTACGGCCTCACCGATGAACAGGTCGAGAACATGCTGCTCGAATCATTCGACTACGCCGAAGAAGATTTCCGGCAGCGCCAGGTCATCGAAGCGCGACGGGAAGCCGACACGATCCTGGCGGCGTTAGCGAAAGGAAAAAGGAATCATGCCTGGCAGGAGCTCGCGAACGACGAACGACGCAACGTCGAGACGCTGGAGAAAGCTCTGGTTGCGGTAAAGGATGGCAATGACGATGACTATCACGCGATCCGCGCTGCCCTTGACGCGCTAAACGAAGCCACGATGCGTCTGGCGGAATTGATGATGGATACGGCGGTCTCGACCGCGCTCAAGGGAAAGGCCATGGACGACTCCGATCTCGCGGAAGGACCGCAGGCCGGCCATCCGGTGGCGAAAGCAGATTTTGAATGAAGCAGGTTTTCGAGGTTACAAAGTTTCAAGGTTTCCTTGTGAAACCCTGGCTAGCCACCTTGAAACTCTGAAACCTTGAAATTTGAAACCTGGGGTTTTCCATGTCTGAAGAAAAAACGCAGGGAACCGGAACCACCACAGTGGATGCTCCCGGTGAAAACACGGTCGAAGTTACCTTTCTTCCCGAGGGCAGGACGGTGACCTTCGAACACGGCAAACTGCCATATAAAGACCATGGCAAGGAAGAGTCGCTGCTCGATGTGGCGTTGAACTTCGGCATTCACCTCGATCATGCTTGCGGAGGGAACTGCGCCTGCACGACCTGCCACATCTGGGTGAAAGAAGGCGCCGACCTGATCTCGGAGATGGAAGATGACGAAGCCGACAAGCTCGACATGGCCGCCGATCTTCAGCTAAACTCGCGTCTCGGATGCCAGACCGTGATCAAGAAGCCGGGCAAAGTGGTAGTGGAAATCCCGGCCTGGAACCGGAATTACGTTTCGGAAGAACATTAAAGGCAGCTTTCACCCCTTAGCGAAAGCGTGGTCTTGGTTGGTTGAGATAACGGCTTTCAGCGCGAACGACGACTAGGAGCACTGTTTCATGCCAAAAGAACTGACCTGGAGCGACGCGGACGATATCGGGATTCTGCTCTCTGAAACCCACCCGAAAATCGACCCGCTCGCCGTCCGTTTCACCGACCTGCACAAATATGTGATCGCGCTCCCGGAGTTCAAAGACGATCCCACGAAGTCGAACGAAGCCAAGCTGGAAGCGATCCAGATGGCATGGCACGCCGAGGTTCTCGACCGAACTCAAGGCTAGGCTAGCGGGCGACTACCACGTTCGGAGCCGCATCTTCCACGCTCGCCTCGCGCAGAAACTTGGCGGCCTCTTCCGGCGGCGTGGGATTGATGTAGAATCCGGTTCCCCATTCAAATCCCGCGGTTTTGGTCAGTTTGGGCATGAATTCAATGTGCCAGTGATAATACTCGTTGGCCGGATCCTGCGCCGGCGATGTGTGCACGACCAGGTTGTACGGTGGATTGTCGAGCACGCGGTCCGCTTTCATCAGCAGCAACTTGAGCGCTTTCGCGAGATTCTCGAACATGTGCGACGACGAGTTCTCAAACGCAGACTCGTGACGCTTGGGGAGAATCCATGTTTCAAAGGGAAACCGCGGAGCATACGGAGCGAGAGTCAGAAAATCCTCGTTTTCAGCCACGACCCGGATGCCGCTGTCGGTTTCCTGCCGGATGGCGTCACAGAAGACGCAGCGTTCTTTGTAGATGTAATACTGTTTTGCTCCCTGCAATTCCTCCACCACGTAAATGGGCAGAATCGGCAACGCAATCAGTTGCGAGTGCGAGTGCTCGAGCGAGGCGCCGGCCGCTTCCCCGTGATTCTTGAAGAGCAGAATGTACTTGAAGCGCCGGTCTTTCTTGAGATCGAGAATACGATCGCGGAAGGCCCACAGAACGTCTTCGATTCTCTTCGAGGAAA